>SWCE01004052.1_pt1 | contig 75643 bp, 59 predicted proteins | sample 4690061 | NCBI WGS metagenome assembly SWCE01 (sample SAMN10267279, study PRJNA491770) | bioreactor metagenome | isolation source: DHS bioreactor inoculated with subseafloor sediment | place: Japan: off Shimokita Peninsula | collected 2012-10
TGTTGAGCGGAGCAGGCACTCATCAAACACAAAAAAACAGAAACCAGACCCACCCAAATTTTTCTCATGGATTTTCTGCCAGATAATAAAAACTGCTGGCATAAATTTTATCCAACAACAAAGCAGCCTCTTCATCATTCATTAAGCGTGGTTGTCCAAAATTCTCATTGATTATTGGATATTGATGAATATTGATATATTGATTTCCATAAAAATAATGTACATCGATCGTTGCCATCCCCCAATAGGTGTACATCTGATCGAAAAGAAAATTACCCAGTCCATAATGGATAAAGGATGAATTCACGAAATCTATCCCTTGCGGATAATGCGCCTGACTTCCACTGACGATCACCGCTCCTGCATTTGCCATCTGCCAGAAATCGTCCCGCATCTGTTGTGTTGCCCTAAAAGTATTAAATTCATTATGTTGAAATGTGAAGATTGGATTGATCCCCTCTTCCCGAAGAGTTGAGATTGTTTCGGCAAGCTCATCTAAATGACAGGCTAAGCTACCAGGCCGATCATCCGATACCCAATTATTTTCGGGGCCTGGCAGATTACAGCCCAAAAAAGCGATTTTGTTTCCATTATGCTCGATGACCAGAGGTTTTTCTGCTTCTTCAATTGTTCTTCCCCCGCCGTATGTCTGTATTCCATTTTCTTCATAAATCGTTAATGTTTCAAGAAAAGCATCTGGTCCCCAATCTAAGAGGTGATTTCCGGTGAGTTCAACGACGTCAACACCCATTCGTTTCAATACCTCTATATAGCCAGGATCGCTGCAAAATCGCATTTCTTTCCGGACTGGGATAGCTGGAGGGCAGTCAGAATAAAAAGATACCTCATTGGATACATGTGTGATATTGATGGTGTCAAACAACCATTTCAGATTTTTTGATGGGAAATCTGCACCCATTTGTTCAATTTGAGCAGCAGTATTACGTACCATTGCAGTTGTGCCTGTCATCAGAACTGACGTCAATAAATCAGGGTCAAAATTTGTCTGCCTCTCCATGATGATAGGCAGAGTCATTTCTTTTGTTTGATTTTCATTTTGATTTAGATATACTCTAAATATGAGTTTGTATTGGCTCGCGTCGAAATCTGAGTTCAAAGGTGATTGATTATCAATAGTGACGACTCTCCATTCAGGGTCAATGTGATTAAAGTTGATTAGTTTCCAGCAGTTATCATCTTCGCATTGATCTGGTTTTTCAATAGAAGAAATTACCTGGCTGCCTGGTTTTCCCTCAAAAATTTTTTCAAAATTTATTTCATCTTCTGGATAAATCCAGAGGATTTGTTTCTGGCTTTGAGAATTCTGCATCCAGGTTTTTTTTAAATTCTCATAGCTTACATTTTTTGTTTGATTGACAAATGGAACAGCTAGAACAAAAAAATCCTCATAGATGATTTCCGTTGGCTTATTGGATTCCTTTTCTATTTCGATCCAAAAATTGGACTCAGCTTTGTTTTCGCCGAGATAGGAATCAGGGATAGCCAGATTTTCCAGGTAGGGATGGTATCTGATTTCCGGGTCAATCCAGATTGAAGCATCTTTTGTTTTTTCTGTTGGTATAGGCACGTTAGTATCAGTTACTCGTAAGGTGGCTGCATAACCAATGGATGGAGTAGCTATCGGTGGCGTTGATTCTGTGGAGGAAGCTGGTGTTCCAGTGCAACCCGCATTGAATAAGCTCAATAAAAGAAGAGTGATAAGTGGGAGCAAGCATTGTACATTTTTCTTCATTGAGCACCTTCCGATAATTATACAATAGGCCCCTGGTTGTTTTTGATAGTTCTTGATAGGTTCTATAGATATAATTTGATCATACAACCATTGCTGAAAGGATATCTACATGCGTGAAGTAGCTGTTATTGGGATTGGACAGACGAAAATTGGTGAACATTGGGAGAAATCACTGCGCGAACTGGCAGGATTCGCCGTTTTAGATGCTGTCAAAGACGCTGGTCTAAACCAGGTAGATGCATTGTATGTTGGGAACATGATGTCGGCATCTGCTAATCATCAGGCGCAGTTAGGGGCTTACATTGCCGATTGGGTAGGTTTACGCTATGCAGAGTCATTTAAAGTTGAATCTGCTTGCAGTTCCGGGGCAGCAGCTTTCCGCACTGCGTTGATGGCAGTTGCTTCTGGTGCGATTGATACAGCTGTTGCGGTCGGCGTAGAGAAAATGACCGATTCTCCTGGTGGTGAAATAACCGCTGAACTTGCAACGGCAGCAGACGCAGATTGGGAAGTTTCCCAGGGGGTTTCCTTCATTGCACTAAATTCATTAATAATGAGACGGTACATGTACGAATATGGATGGACCAAAAACGATTTTGCACCATTCTCAGTCAATGCCCATGCGAACGGTGTTCACAATCCTCATGCCCGATTTCGAAAAGCTATCACCGAAAAACAATATCTGGATGCAGGGATGATCGCTGATCCCATCAATTTAATGGATGCATCCCCGATTGGTGATGGTGCTGCTGCAGTTGTTATGGTCCCGCTTGAAAAAATAGGACCTTCAACAGCCAATCCAGTGGTAAAGATCATCGGGAGCGCAGCGGCGACAGATTCAATTGCAGTGCATGGGCGCAAGGATCCACTCTGGTTGCGAGCCGCTGAATTATCATCCAAAAAAGCTTACAACCAGGCTGGTTTGAGCCCTCAAGATATTGATTTATTCGAATTACACGATGCCTTTTCGATAATGGCAGCTCTCTCACTGGAAGCATCCGGGTTTGTCGAGCGTGGAAAAGGCCCGCAACTTGGTTTAGATGGTGAAATTAGACCTGATGGAAAAATACCAATTGCCACACGTGGTGGGCTCAAAGCCCGAGGACACCCCGTTGGCGCAACAGGTATGTACCAACTGGTGGAAGTAGTGGAACAATTACGCCACCAGGCTGAGGGAACTCAGGTAGATAATGCCAGAATAGGGATGGCGCAAAATATTGGTGGAAGTGGGTCTAATATCATTACCCATATTCTGCAAAGAGTTTAACTGAAGGGCGGAGAGAAAATCTCCGCCTTTTTTCTTCCATACAGTTTTATTTTAGAATGAGTGTCACCTCAATAAAGAGGAACTGGCATTCTTTTTAGCCTGCGGATGATCGCAAAAAATCTCACGCTTCAAATGATTGAAATGATAGCGGATTTACTGGATATAATTGTATTATGCCAATTCGGGAGGGATTGAATGTCAACTCTTAAGATGGAATTTCACATTTCTAAACAAGCTCGTGATAAATATCAATTCGACTTAAGCCTATTCGAAACAAATGGGAACGCAATCATCGGAAATTTTCATGGTGCAAGATTATTAGCCGCCAGGATAAACCAACAAAAAGATTTGCTTAACTATCCTGAAACTGCAGCAAAAGCCAGTGAAGTTTTTGCGGTTGGTTTAATGGACGAAATTTTCCATTACATCTTAAAATCATACCAGCAACATACCGATCAAACCATTCTGGATGACGCTCTCTCATATATCCAACAAAATCTTTCATTACCAGAAACCTATGAAGTGCTTGAATTTTTTCTAAGAGATTTCCCTCCGGTCTCGGTGTATCAACAAAAAGAGAGATTCGAAGACTACCTGGAAAATTTATATCTTGAAGACGCTTATTCGTTGTTGCTGGAAGAAATCATATTGCTTTGGGTTGAAAATCAAAATCCTGCATTGGATCATTATCGGGATTTATTCAATGACAAGGCTTTGGAAACCAATACTGAGTACAAAAAATTCATTGATCTGTTGCATAAATTCTTTGATCAAAGACCTTTTTTTGGTCCTGAAAATCAAAACATCATTGAAATGTTGAGATCTCCTGCTATCAATGTGCCTCACTCGATCCCGGGTCAATTGGAATATATTCAAACCCATTGGGGTGTCCTGCTGGGCGATCTACTTTACCGATTATTAAGCAGTCTGGATTTCATTAAAGAGGAGCAAAAGACATCATTTGCCGGTCCAGGACCCAGTATCGTGCCAGGTTATGACCAATCCTGGGATCAAGATTTTGAAAAATTTAGCCCCGATAAAGAATGGATGCCCAGTCTGGTTTTACTAGCCAAAAATACATATGTATGGCTGGATCAAATTCGAAAAAAATACAAGATCTCCATATCCACGATCGATCAAATTCCAGATGAAGAATTGGATACGCTAAAATATCGAGGATTTAATGGTCTCTGGTTGATTGGATTGTGGGAACGCAGTAACGCTTCAGCTCGCATCAAACAACTTTGCGGAAATCCAGAAGCAATTGCATCAGCATATTCCTTAGCAGGATATCAGATAGCCTCTGAATTAGGTGGGGAGGAATCCTATCAAAAATTAAAAGAAAGGGCGAAACAGAGGGGAATCCGCCTGGCAGCAGACATGGTTCCCAATCATATGGGGATTGATTCAAATTGGGTCTATGAACATCCAGATTGGTTTATTCAATTAAATTACAGCCCATTTCCTTCTTATACTTTCAACGGAGAAAATTTATCCAAACATTCTGGTGTTGAAATCAGAATCGAGGATCATTATTACGATCGCACTGATGCAGCTGTTGTTTTTTTGTACAAAAACCAGGATTCCGGTGAGACCCGCTTTATTTATCATGGGAATGATGGGACCACCATGCCCTGGAATGATACTGCCCAGCTTAATTACCTTATTCCTGAAGTGAGGGAAGCAGCTTATCAAACGATTCTTTCAGTTGCGAAGCGATTTCCCATCATTCGTTTTGATGCAGCCATGACCTTGGCAAAAAAACATTTTCAAAGGTTATGGTTCCCGGAACCAGGGACAGGCGGCGCTATCCCCTCCAGAGCAGAATATGGACTTACAAAGGAAAGATTTGATCAATTGATGCCGACAGAATTTTGGCGCGATGTGGTTGACCGGTTAGCCACTGATGCTCCAGATACTTTGTTGTTAGCAGAAGCTTTTTGGTTGATGGAAAGTTACTTCGTCAGAACATTGGGCATGCACCGGGTTTACAACTCAGCTTTTATGAACATGTTACGAAATGAGGATAATGCCAACTACCGCTTGTTGATAAAGAATACGATCGAATTTGATCCGCAAATACTGAAGCGTTTTGTCAACTTCATGAACAATCCAGACGAGAAAACTGCTGCCGAACAATTTGGAAAAGGAGATAAGTATTTTGGCATTTGTACATTGATGAGTACCCTGCCCGGATTACCGATGTTTGGTCATGGTCAATTGGAAGGATTTACTGAAAAATATGGCATGGAATATAAACGGGCTTACTGGAATGAGGAAGAAGATCAAAGTTTGATCAACCGGCATACACGTCAAATTACTCCACTCCTTCATCGAAGATGGATTTTTTCAGAAGTCGACCATTTTCTTTTATACGATTTTCATACTTCGGATCACACTGTTAATGAAGATGTATATGTATACTCAAATTACAATCAGGGACAGCCTTCGCTTGTTATTTTTAACAACAAATTTGCCAATGTTCAGGGTAGGATAAATGACTCAACTACAAGAATAAAATTGAATGAAAATAATCAGTCTTCCTATAGAACTGTACAAATTGCACATGGCTTACAAATCAACAAGGAATTTGATTTTGTAATTTTTAAAGATGTTGTTTCAAATCTTGAATACATTAGATCCATTCAGGATTTGTACAGCCATGGATTGTATTTATCACTGCATGCTTATCAAACCCATGTTTTCCTGGATTTCCGTCAGGTGAAAGAAGAAGATTGGCAATCATATCGGCAGTTATGTGGTTATTTAAATGGAAGTGGTGTTCCTGATATCAAAAACGCGATGAAGGAGTTGCTCTTACAACCGATTCAAAAACCACTCAAAGAAATACTCAATCGGGGATACTATGATTATTTAATTTCCCAGAAACGATTATCGATCAAAGAGTTTTTTAAACCGCAAGTACTGGAAGAATCCCATCAAAAAGTAGAAAACTTTCTGCGAGGGGTCTTCAAAATGATCGGTCTCGACCAACCTTATGATTTAGTGGTCCAAAAGACTTTAAAAAATCTGGAATTCATCCTCTCCATTCCTGTCTTTGATCAGAAATTTGTCAGCGTCAAAAATAAAGAAATTAAAGCGCTTGTCAATGATTTTAAAGGCCAATTTATTGAAAACGAAGAGGTCTGGATAATCGCTCTCTCTTATCTTTTCATTTCATCTTTAATGGAATTTGCTGATCCTGCTGAGCCACAGTTCCAGGCACAATCCTGGTTTGAAGAGTGGCAATTTTCCAAGGTGATTCGAGATCTCGGATCTGAATATCAATACCCGGATTCTCAGAATCATTTGATATCGCAGACAATTTACACATTATTAGGTATTTCTGGATGGCATGAAAATTTCAAAATTAACCAATTTGAAGATTGGCTAAGAAAGCTGCTTAGCAGGCAGGATGTCCAGCAATTCCTCAATGTTAACAGATATCAGGGCAAGCTATGGTTCAATAAAGAAAGGTTCGAAGGTCTTACCTGGTGGTTATTTGTCATCGCTTTAATCGAAATTGGGTCAGACAGTAAAATTTCTACCAATGAAATGATAGAGAAATTATTAGTTTTGAATCAAGTCCAGCAATTATTGATGGAGAAAATGGCGCAATCCGAATTCAGATATGACAAATTGCTCGAAAAAGATGCGGAAACAGATCGATCTTCCTAACAGAACGCATCAAAACCCTCCTCTACATGTATTTGATTTTTCCCTTTGAGTTGGTATATTGATATTTAAGGGAAAAGAAATTTGAAAGAGGGTTATAAATGCAAAACAATTTAAAGAATAAAAATACTTACAATTTGGAGAATTTTTTACAGAATAATTCCAGCTGGACAAAAGTCTGTGCTGAAAACCAAAAGTTTTTATCAGATCATGATCAACTCATCCGTGAATACAAATTTTCTTCACGCAGATCCAGCTATGAGTTTGCTTATGCAATTCTTAAACTGGCAGAAGAATATGATCATGATCCTATATTAATCGCTGAATGGCAAAAAGTAACTTTGATTTGGTCAACCCATTCTGAAAAAGCTGTGACCGATTTGGATATTAAAATGGCATCCCATTCAGATGAAATTTATATTAATTTAAATAGAGGGAATTAATATGTCACATCAAGTAAAAGATTGGATGAGCTCTCCTGTAATAGTCGTTGACCATGACAGCTCGGTATCGTATGCATTAACACTCATGAGAAGAAGGAATATTAAAAGTCTGTTGATTTCCATAGATCCAACGAAGAACTTGTTTGGGATCCTGACCACCAGTGATATTCGTGACAAGATCATCGCGCAGGAGAGAAACCCTGCCAATGTATCTGTTCGGGAAATCATGTCTGAAAATTTGGTTTCCGCGAATCCGGAATGGTCGTTAAAACACTGCTCCATCGAAATGCAGAAAAAAAATATACATCACATGCCGGTGATTGATGATCATGGTAATCTGGTAGGGTTGATCAGCGCTACTGATCTTTTCTTTGCAGCTGAAGAAATTGGCTGGGAAGAGGATTAGTTCCAGCTAAAATTTCATTTTAAACCGATCGAAAATTTGTGTTGCTTTCCACCAAGGATCAACCCAGGGTGATTCTCCCAATCATCAATGTAAAAACGGTTCGGTAGCATTTCATAGAATTCGCATTGAAAACCAGACTGGAATATGCTTAGCCCTTGATTTTTACAATGGGAATAATTCTTTGTATTGCTCAGGTTTGTGTTCGAATTCCGAGATTGGTATTTCTCCATTTGTTAATTTCATCAAGGTAGCGGTCAATATTTCGTTCACCGGTGCAGGGACGTTTACTTCTTTGCCAAAACGTACAACGGCTCCATTTAAATAATCCACCTCTGATTTTTTTCGATTGCTTTTTAAGTCGAGATAAAATGAGGGCATTTTTCCGCCCCGTCCTGCTGAAATGGATTTATTTAAAATTAATTTGCTAATGGAAAGTGGAAATTTACTGACAACCATCGCAAATAATTTCACGGGTGTGCCCGGTAAATTTGTAACTGAGATTCCTTGTGCTTGCATCACTCTTAATGTTTCACGTAATTGTTCTATTTCGATTTTGAATAGGTCAGGGTTCGAAATAATCTCAGAAGGCGTCATTCCTAAAATTGCTGAGCTGGCATTGGTTGTCAAATTGGTAAGTAATTTTGACCATTTCATTGAACGAGCATCCTGATAGGCAATTGCTTGCAAACCAGCATTGCTCATGAGGGAGATCATTTCATGTGTCAGGTTATTTTTATCTTCAACCCCAATTCCGCGCAACCTTTCAACCACAACTCCATTACTGATTCTTCCAATAGCTGTTGTAACCGACCCACTGATTGTGTTTTCTTTTCCAATAATCGAACGAATTAAAACTTCATTTTCCACCCCATTTTGGAGGCATAATACCGGTGGAATGAAATTTTCCCTCCCAATCCATGAGTGGACGAGGGATGCGGTGTCAAATGACTTGACCGCTACGATCGAAAAATCAAATGGATAGTGTTTTAGTGCTTCTTCCAATGATGACCATAAGTTTACGGGTTTTAAATCAAATGTTCCTGCAGGAATTACCAATCGAATTCCATTTAATTTGATATTTTCAATTGTTTCAGGTCTATCCAAAAAATGTACCTCGTGCCCCTGAATTGACAGACTACCCCCCACATATGAACCAATTGCACCGGCCCCAAAACAAAGCACTTTCAGCTTTTTTGGATTCATTTACTGATCCAATCACGGAATCCATTCAGGAAAATTTTGCCTGGCATTGGTTTTTTCCCTGCTGGTTGAACGCTCTCTAATACCAGTCCACCGCTATTTGTACCAACCATTGGAAAACCTGAATGAAGCCCACGTTCTCCTGGTTTAAGATGTGTCTCTTCCACAATATTGGCTGCCAGCACCTTTATTCTTTCACCACCGATCTCCATAAAAGTGCCCGGCCAGGGATAATAAGCTCTGATTTGACGATTCAACTCAGTTGCACTTTTTGAAAAATCCAAAAATCCATCCTCTTTTTTGATCATCGGCGCATAAGTTGCTCCGAATTCGGGTTGGGGGATTGCATTGATTTTTCCGTGCAAATAATCAGGCAAGGTTTCCAATAATAAATCTGCACCTAATTGTGAGAGAGATTTTCCCAGGCTTTCAGAGGTATCGTCATTTTTAATTTTCATCGACCTTTGTCGTAGAATTGGCCCCGTATCAATACCTGCATCCATCTTCATGATCGTAATTCCTGTTTCCTTATCCCCATTCAGAATTGCTGCCTGAATGGGAGCAGCACCGCGCCAACGTGGTAAAAGGCTCCCATGTACATTTATGCAGCCAGATTTGGGGATATCAAGCACATCCTGGCGTAAAATCTGCCCAAAAGCAACTACCACAATAAAATCAGGATCCCAAAAGCGTAGTTTGTCATACACACCCTCGTCACATAACCTTTGCGGTTGGATACATTCGATATTGTTTGAAAGAGCAATTTCCTTAATGGGTGGGGCTTTCAATGCTTTTCCTCTTCCAGCTGGTTTATCTGGTTGAGTAACAATACCTACCACAGAAAATTGCTTCATCAAACCTGTTAAAGACGGGATTGCAAACTCAGGTGAACCCATAAAAACAATTTTGATCTTTTTCATGAGATAATTATAATGTTATACTTTGACTTTAATAAAAAGTCATTATAATGAAGTTATATCCAAACCATTTAGAAGGAGAAATAATATGACAGATTTTAATCCCAATGAAGTAAGCAGTGACGATCGATTAATGGCAGCTTTAGCATACGTATTTTCGCCATTAGTCCCAATAATTTTTTTATTTATGGAAGACAAAAAAAATAGACCATTTATTAAAGCCCACAATGCACAGGCGCTAGCCGTTGGTGTTATCATGATTATTGTAGTCCCGATTATTGCAACTTTTACGCTTGGTTGTGGTTCAATCCTTTGGTTTATTATGCTCTGGTGGGCTTACAAAGCTTACAAAGGTGAATATATTAATATTCCTGTAATTTCTGATTTTGTCAAAAACCAGGGCTGGGCATAAATTCCCTATCGAGCCAGATACAGGGTGTCATTAAGACACCCTGTATTTTTAATTGATTGGGCCGAAGTAAAAATATGTTAACCGAAGAACTTTATCAATCTTTATTACGCGATCTGGAAACGTCAATCACTCACGAAAAAAATGGAGAATTAAATAGAAGCCGGGTAATTGCCAGACAAGTTGCCGGAAAGGCAATCCGGATCCTATATAGTCAATTGAACCTGGACACTCCTCAAGTGTTGACTCCTTATCAGTATTTACTGGATGTTCAGAAATATATGAAGATTTTCTCGCCAATTCAAGAGGAAGTTACAGCATTAACGACCCGTGTAAACATCGATTTTTCATTTTCTGGAAAAATGAATTTAATCACAGCTGCCCGGAATATTTTATTGTTTGTAAAGGATTTTGAAGAATAAAATGGAAAATACAAAAATAATTATGTATGGCACCACCTGGTGTGGAGATACAAAACGTGCAAAAAAATTTTTTGAAGAACACCAAATTGATTATGAATGGATTAATATTGACAAAGATTCAGAAGGTTCAAAACGGGTTCAAGCATTAAATAATGGCTTTAAAAGTGTACCCACAATAATTTTCCCGGATGGTTCTATTCTGGTTGAACCCGACAATGAGACCCTTAGAAACAAATTCGTTCAATCAGGGCTATTATAGTTATCCGTTTTTCCGAAAAAACCATACAATCAATGCCCCTATAAACAACCCGAGACTGAGCAGCATAAATGCAAAACCATTGTTGCGATCTTCAATATAAATGCTTCTTGATCCTAATAATCGCTTTCCCAAGTTCTTTATAAAGTCAGGATTTGGTTGCACAGGTTGTAAATGATTGACCAGCCTATTTTCTATTAATAAATATGAATTATTTTCACTCATTTTTATCTTTGTCTTCCTTTATTTTTCTCCCCTTCCCTTTGGGAGGATGTTCAAGTTTTTCAATTTCTTTCCTTAATGAGTCCAGTGTTCTGTGATAGAGACTCTTGATAGCTCCTTCTGATTTTCGCATAATTAATCCGATTTCCGCATTACTCATTCCTTCCACAAATTTGAGAATGATCAATTGCTGTCTTTCCGGCGGTAATTTCCGTAAAGTCTTTATCATCCTTTCCGATTCCTGAGATTTTTCAAGGGCAAACTCCGGAAAATCAAAGTGAAATGAACTGGGAAGTTGATCATCCAGAGCAACCTCTTTTTTTCTGCTTCTGTCACGATACCAGTTCGCCACCAGATTATGGGCAATACGATATAACCAGGCTGAAAATGGAACTCCTCTCTGGCTGTAGGTTTCAATATGTCTGAACGCACGATGGAACACTTTGGCGGTCAGGTCTTCGGCATCGTTAACATTGCCTGTTCGATAGTAGATGTAATTATAAATTTTGCGAACATAGCGCTCGTATAAAAAACCAAACGCTTCATTATCCCCATTAGCGGCTTTTTCAATTAGTTGAATGTCGTCTACCTGGTCAGTCAATGTTAAACCTTTTTAACGGGGTACTCAATTAAACCCCAAAGCTTGATTTGAGTTTCGCTTTCTAATCAATACTACCGAATTTTGAGAGCTTCTTCAACCGCTTTGTAAGTGTTTAGCACGCCAAAACCAACAGCATTATTTGGCCTTGAGGTTGAATCGACGCAAGCCGGCACCATACCTTCGTAATGATTGGCGGTATTGAACAATATTTTTTCAGTCAAACTAATTTGGCCAATTAATTCAGGGTTTGCGCTCCACATTAAAGCAACAGTGCCTACAACATGCGGACCTGCCATGGAAGTGCCACTCAATATTGCATAACTCGCATATGGCATAGATGAAAAAATATCTTCTCCTGGGGCCACCAGATCTGGCTTTATACTTCCTGAATCATCCACCGTAACCGGACCTAAACTCGAAAATTGAGATAATTCACCGATTTTGTCAATGGCTCCAACAGTAAACACATCCTCATAAATCGCCAGTGGATCGGAAATACTTTCACAGCCATAATAACCGTTATTACCAGCAGAAGAGACAACGAAAACACCCGCTGATCTTAATGCGGAAACAGCTTGTTCGAAAACCAGGGCATCGCATCCTTCAATCTCAGGACATCCCCAGGAGTTATTCAATATCTGCGCTCCCAATTCCGGTTTACCCTCTGTAAACGGATCACCGTCATCTGGAAAAGGGGCGAACAAAAATTGCATACACGAAAGGTATAAAGCAGGATTGCCAAGGTTGCGACCTAAATTGACACAACCAATCCATTCTGCATCGGGTGCTATTCCTACCTTCTTTCCAAGTATCGTTCCTAAAGTATGCGTTCCATGGCCACTGATGTCCTGTGGAAAATTCGTTTCAAACCAGGGATCATACCAGGCATAATTTGTATTATTTTTTGCGCCTACAAATTGCTCTCGCAATGCAGGATGATTACCGTCCACACCTGAATCAGCCTGTCCAATGATAATTCCCGAGCCATAGACATTAAAATCTTCCCATACCTGATATACCCCTATCATATCCAGACTCCACAAAGGTTCATTCACAGAAGTTTCATTCCCAGATTTTACCGGGATTTCTTCTGGTAATGGTCGTAAATTTGGGTTCTGAAGCACTCTATCTACATCGTCACGTTGTTCAATGATCCATTTCCAAAATGGACCAGCATTTACCTCCAATGCATTCACCAGATAATATGGCTGGTATTCGATTCGAAATTGAGTCAAGAAACTTGTGAGGTTTGCCTGTGATTGCGCAGCAAAATCCGTTGAATTCAGGTATACATAATCACGTTTTTGAATAGGATCATTGAGTGCGTTCACCTCACTCAGATTCACCTGGTCTTTCATAATCACAAATAATGACTCACCATGCAGACCCGGTTGACCAACCAAAGCATAAATTATTATAACCACCTCCCATATAAGCAGAGAAAACACCATCAATGGTTTTTTTATCTTTCCTTCATCAACTTTTTTCCGCAGGAATCCGGTCAACACGGTAGAAAAAAGCAAAATAATCACTGCATAGGAAATTACCTGGCTGACCCATGTAAAAATCTCCCCGCTTTCTGACCCAATCAGTAGCGAAAGCTCATCAGGATCGAACCAAATCAGTGGCGCGGTGATAATAGTTGTCAATAAAAGCCAGACACTGTTAAAAATGCTTTGCTCGCCACCAACATTTTTAAACAATCCGCTAACAATCCAACTGGAAAACGGGATTGTAAAAACCAATAACCATTGTTGACCGTTCAATCCGAACACCGTTGAAAATATGATTAACCCAATCAACACGATGAAGCCAAAAAATATTTTCCTTTCCGGTGGAATTTTTTCATCTTCCGGAAAGAGATCAATAAATAATTGTTGAATACAGATCGTTAATAAAAACCCGGATAGTACTCCCACCATTGAATTCAGAATGAGATCGAGTGCAGACCCCAAAGCGCCCCATAATACCCACGGAATAAAGTATAGACCCGCAATACTGACCGGGATCCAGATTAATTCCGGTTTCACTTTCCAATAAATACTTAAGTTTCGACGTTTGTAGATTATCAATAGGAACGTAAGATAAATTGAAATTCCAAACAACTGGAAAAGACTGACTTTAAATGCATCATTAATTGTTAAAAACCTGGCTGGCAAAATCAAAATGCCAAGGAAATTAATCGTTAACCAGAACTGATAAATCTTATTAATGAACTGATCGTTAACAATAAACCGGATCATGATAAGCGGCAACCCGACCAGGATTACATATGAAAGAATAATCAGCCAGCGCAAATCCGGGAACAAAAAAGTGGCTTCAAATAATGTTTGCTCCATTAACCACATCATCAGTTGAGAAGCAATGGTTGCTCCTACCAACCAGACAATCGAAAAACCAAAAAGTCCGATCAACAAACAGCCTTTTTGATTGAATGAGTTTTTTGTGCTAATTGGTTCGTTCATTTTCTACCTTCATAGAATAGCAGAATTTCAAATTTTTCCTTGAATATTTAATTAATTGATTAACCACCACAGAAATTGCTGTGTATATCTCATGTTGATTTTACATCCCAATTGAAAATGAATCTGGATCTGTAAAATTTCTACTGGATTTAATGAATGAAATTTTGAAAATCAATGTATAACTAATATCAGAGAAACCAGTCATTATTTTTAATGATCACAATAACGTATCATTTCAATAATTTTGAGCACTGCCTTTTAGCGAGAGGTCGCTCGCCAAAACACACCCGTAATCTCTCATTTGTTGAGATCGTATACAAAAATCATCGAAAATTTATAAAGGAGCGTAGGAATGTCAACCGTAGAAAATTCTGAATGGAAAACCAATGAAGGGGAAAAAATGTTTTCCCAAAAATGGCTTACCGATGGCCAAACAAAAGCAGTTGTCGTCCTGGTACATGGGTTAGGAGAACATATCGGACGATACAACCATGTGGCAAAATTCCTAAACCAGAATCAGATATCTGTTTATGGTTTCGATCATAGAGGTCATGGCAAAAGTTCAGGGAAGCGTGGACATATTGGTTCCAATCAATTTTTCATGTCGGATATTGATCACATGATTGCAGAAGCAAAAAAAGAAAATCCAGAAATTCCCATCTTCATTTATGGACATTCACTCGGTGGAAATATGGTTTTATATTATGCACTATCCAAAAACCCTGCTATCAAAGGTGTCATTGCTACCAGCCCTGGGTTAGGAACGGGGGAACCTGTTCCACCAGCCAAACTTCTGGCTGCAAAAATCTTAAAAACCTTAGTCCCTGCTATGACTATGGATAATGGACTGGATGTAAATAATTTATCCCATAATCCTCAGGTTATTAAGGATTACCAGGAAGACCCCCTTGTGCATCCAATGATTTCAGCAAAATTGGCAACGCTCATGTTCTCAAATGGAGATTGGATTATTGAAAATGCCAGCAAATTTAATTTACCTTTGTTACTTTTACAGGGAGAAAAAGATCACATTGTAAGTTTGGAGAAAACCAAACTATTCGCGCAGAAAGTAACAGCTTCACTGATAACGTTTAAGATATTCCCGGGGTTGTATCATGAAATGCATAACGAATATGAGCAAGATCAGGTGCTCAGCTATATTTTAGAATGGATCAATCAACATTGTTAAGTTGAGACGATAAATGATAATCAATTAGATTACATACTTAACTTGACCATTCGCCTCAGGTTTTTTACAATAAGAATGAAAAACAATTCATTGGTTTGTATGAACGCAATTTCAAAGTGGTGGTTGTTATCAAATAAATTTCACAATAGGAGATAAAAATGACTGATTTTCTATTTCGCGGTGAACTCAGTGATCTAGATCCGGATGTTTCTGAATTGATTCAAATTGAAGCAGAACGACAAAATCGTAAGTTGATCTTGATCCCAAGTGAGAGTACTGCTCCAGCGGCGATCCGCAATGCGTTAGGATCTGTCTTTCAAAACATCTACGCAGAGGGGTACCCCGACGATCGCATGCGTTTGATGAATGAAGATGAGATTTTAGACTATGATGAGCAATTGGCTTATTACCGTCGCTATTCTGATCCGCGTTATTACAAAGGTGTTGAATATGCTGATATTGTTGAAGCTTTAGCAGCCCGTCGCTGTGCAGAAGTGTTCGCCGCCAACGGTATTTCTCCAGACAATTTATTTGTAAATGTCCAGCCACTCTCTGGAGCACCGGCAAATAATGCCGTTTACCATTTGATTAACCCAGGTGACACGATCATGGGAATGAATCTCTTACATGGCGGACACCTCACTCACGGTTCTTCTGTCAATCGCTCAGGAAAACTTTTCAATGCCGTTCATTACACTGTTGATCCAGAAACTGAACAAATTGATTATGATCAAGTCGCCGCTTTGGCCAGCGAGCATAAACCGAAGATCATCATTGCCGGTTACTCCTCATACCCCTATGTACCTGATTGGAAAAAATTCAGGGAAATCGCTGACTCGGTCGGTGCTTATTTCTTGGCTGATATTTCTCACATCGCGGGATTAATCGCCGCAGGTGTTATTCCCAGTCCGGTGGGTTTTGCTCAGGTAATTACCTTTACCACACACAAAACCCTTTGTGGCCCGCGTGGAGCCTGTATCATCACCGATAATGCTTCCCTGGCAAAAAAGATTGATCGTGGTGTGTTTCCTGGTGAACAAGGCGGACCCCACATGCATGCTATTGCTGCATTGGCAGCCACATTCAAATTAGCTAAAACCGCGGAATTCAAGAAACTCCAGGAGCAAATTGTTAAAAACTGTCAGGTATTAACCACCCATCTGGAGGAGCGCGGTTTGCGTATCCCATTTAAAGGCACAAATACCCATCTGGGGAATATTGATGTCAGCACCATTAAAGGACCTGATGGCACCTCTCTTTCCGGTGATCTGGCTGCCAGAATTCTGGATATTGTCGGCCTGGTGATGAATAGAAACACAATTCCAGGTGACAAAAGCGCTTTTAAAGCATCCGGAGTGCGATATGGTACTCCCTGGATGACACAAAGGGGACTGGATGAAATTGACATGGTTATCGTAGCCGATATTATTGCCGATGTTTTATTTGCAACGACACCATACACGATTGAATCACGCAAAGGACCGGTCCAGCGTGCAAAAATTGATTTCAAAGTCCTGGAAGAAGCCAAGATTCGGGTTCGCAAACTGGTTGAAAAAGTTGGTGTGGATCCGGATATATCAATTCATGGGTATCCTCATTTTTATTATTTGGATGAACTACCCAAGGGAATTGATGGAAAAATTGGCTATGACCTGACGGGCGATGGGATCCGACATTTCGTGAATTACGTATTTGCCAGTGAAGTTGAATCCCTCCATCCAGGTGAAGAACAATCAACCTACTTATTTGCTGATGGAGAACTCATTGATGGGGTGATCACCTGTGTGAGCCCAGATCACTTCCGTTTTACAACCGGTGTAACCAAAGGGAATTTGGCAGCAACCTGGCTGCGAGATCTTTCCGATGCCTATGTGTATTTTGACGAAGATCTTCAGCGCCGTTTACCCGGACCAATCATTGTGAAAGAATCTTTAATCGTGTCTGATCTACCAACAGAAAAACCGGAAATTTCTGTTACCAAACCTTATTTTATTGGAATATCAAATATTCCGGACGATGCTAAGGCCAAACCAAAGTTTGAATGGCAGGAAAAAGAATCTGACCAACTGAAACGCACAACCCTCTACGATAACCATGTCAAATTAGGTGCAAAAATAATTCCTTTTGCAGGCTGGGAAATGCCAGTGTGGTACACCTCGGTCACTGAAGAACATCTTGCCACTCGAAATGCAGCTGGTCTTTTTGATGTCTCACATATGGGTGTTTATCAGGCAGAAGGACCGGACGCAGTAACATTTTTGGATAGCGTCTGTGCTAATGATATTGATGCGTTAGAAGTCGGGCAATCTTGTTACACACACTTCCTGACTGTTGATGCAAATGTGATTGATGACCTTCTGGTCTATAGACGACAAAAAGATGTCTATCTGGTTGTTGTTAATGCATCCAATGATGATAAGGATTGGGCGTGGTTGAATGCGGTAAAAGATGGAAATGTCATGGTCGATACGGAGAGACCTGGTGCCACAGCATTTGGTAAAAATGTTGTATTACGTAATCTGCGCGATCGTGCCGCTGGAGCGGAAATGCGGGTTGACATTGCCCTGCAGGGACCAAAATCAAGAGATATTTTATTTGCACTGGGCGTAGATTCTGCCAACCGGAAACGCATCATGAAATTGAAACGTACAGAGTTATGTGATGCTATCGTGGGTGAATTCGACCTTGTGGTATCCAGAACCGGCTATACGGGCGAGAAAATGGCTTTTGAGCTCTTTATACATCCTGATCATGCCCCAGCTTTCTGGGATGCCTTAATGAAAGCTGGAGAACCGATGGGTCTCAAACCCTGTGGTTTAGGCTCTCGGGATTCTTTGAGAACTGAAGCTGGACTTCCACTATATGGTCATGAAATGGGTGGTGACCTTGGGTTGGGGGTATCAGAAGCGAATTTTGGCAGCTTTGTAAAAACTTACAAACCATGGTTCATCGGACGCAATGCTTTTCTGGCAAGAGAAGCCAAACGAAAAGGCGTTGTTATTCGCTTCCGCTTCCAGGAAAAGGGAGTCCGAATGGCTCACAATAATGATCCGGTCATCGATAAAAAAGGCAAAGTCATTGGAGTTGTCACCAGTTGTGCAATCGATTCCGAAGGCTACCTGACCGGCCAGGCTTACATAGAAGAAAAAGCGAATGAAGAGGGTGCAGTGATTTTCATCTATCAAGGCTCACCAGACAATATTGGGAAACTTCCCAATTTACTTTCACAAGGTGATCGGGTGAAACTTCCCTCACCAGCGCTGATTGTTTCAAGATTTGCAAAACTTTAGTTCCAACAGGGATGGTTATCTACCATCCCTGTTTTTTTCTAAAATATCAACAAGTGACTGAGTATAAAAAGGAGTGAAAAATGCAGACTTTATGGGATGACCGGTATGCTTTACGAACGAATTCAATGAAAGGTTCCGCTATACGGGAGTTATTAAAGATCACCCAAATGCCAGATGTTATATCCTTTGCAGGGGGAATGCCTGCTCCTGAAATTTTTCCAGTTGAAGAATTTAAAGAAGCCTGTATCAGGGTGTTAGATCAACATGGTCCTGAAGCCTTACAATACGGCACCACGGATGGTTATTTACCTCTCCGTGAAATGATTTCCCGCCACTCAAACCAATATGGCATAAAAGTTACAGCTGAAAATATTATGATCACAAGTGGATCTCAGCAAGCACTGGATTTACTTGGGAAAATCTTCATAAATCCCGGGGATAGAATTCTGGTCGAATCTCCCACTTATTTAGGAGCATTACAGGCGTGGAATACGTACAATGCCCAATATGTAACCGTTCCGGTAGATGAAGATGGTATGCAAGTCGATAAGTTGGAGATGGCTTTACGGTCTGGTCCAAAATTTATGTATGTTTTACCTAATTTTCAAAATCCCTCCGGTGGCACCCTATCTTTGGAACGCAGGCATAAACTAGTGGAATTAGCAGACCAGTATGGTGTTCCTATCGTTGAGGATGATCCCTATGGACAATTGCGTTTTGAAGGTAAACATATTCCTACTCTGGAATATCTGGATGATCAATCCCATGGAAACAATGCTTCCTACCATGGTAATGTCATTTACTTGAGTACTTTTTCCAAAATTTTAGCACCAGGTATCCGTCTTGCCTGGGTGGTGGCAACACCTGAAATTATCCAAAAACTGGTTATGGCAAAACAAGGCGCTGATCTACATACCTCGACATTTAATCAAATCGTCGCTTTTGAAGTTGGCCGGAGAGGTTTTATTGATGAACATATCAAGAAGATAAATGAAGTTTACAGAGAACGACGCGATATTATGTTGGAGGAACTGGAAAAGAACATGCCGGAAGGTGTCAAATGGACAAGACCACTGGGAGGGCTTTTCCTGTGGGCATCTCTTCCCGAACAATGTAACACAAAGGATCTCTTTGTGAAAGCAGTTGAACGAAAAGTCGCTTTTGTGCCTGGAACATCGTTCTTTGCCAATGGCGGTGGTCATAATACCATGCGCTTAAACTTCTCCAACGCAAAACCAGAAATGATACGTCTTGGAATTCAAAGATTAGCAAACACCATAAAAGAATCGATTTGTTAGGTGAATATGCGATGAAGTTAAAGGGCTATCCACATAACGATAGCCCTTTTTTAATTCTTAATCAACCCCATTCGTATTCCAAAGTTTGAAATTTTTTAGAATAGAGGCTCCTAAAAATTCCTGCAATATCGAATTGTCGGGAATTTTTTCAGTTTTTATTGTCAGAAACCAATCCAGGAAAGATAAAATTCGCTTTGCTTCCACATATTCATAAGTACCGAATGGAACCTGGCGTAATAGTGGCTCTACAAATGGTTTCAAGGCTGAAAGCTCGTAAACCAGGGCCGAATTCATTACTTCATCGGCGTTATCCTGATAGGGGAAAATATGACTTTTTTCTCCTCTGCCCACCGATTCCCAGCGTTTAATCGTATCATAAGCTGAATACCCTCGTTCACGGGCATCTCTCACAATCCTGCGGATCAAGCGCGTATCCGTAGTAGAAATGCGGTTATGTCGATCCAGGTTCAACTGGGTCAAACAAGAAATATAAATTCTGAAGGTATGCTCAGGCGGGATTTTTTCAAGCAGTTTTGGGTTCAAACCATGTATTCCTTCCAACAGAATAACCTGATCTGATTCTAATTGGACAATCTCTCCTGGGTAGCTTTTTCCCTCTTTAAAATTGAATTTTGGAAGTTGTACCTCTTCACCAATGATGAGCTGAGATAGGTGCTCTTCCATTAATGAGCGATTTAGGGCATCTATCGATTCAAAATCGTATTCTCCTTTTTCGTCTTTCGGAGTCAATTCTCGATCTACAAAATAATTGTCCATTTCTAACGGAAAAGGCGTAATTCCCTGCGCTAATAATTGCACAGATAACCGTTTAGAGAAAGTGGTCTTTCCTGAGGAGCTAGGGCCGGCAATTAACACAATTCTGATCCTGCGTGTATCTGATGAAATTCTTCGGGCAATATCAGCAATTCTCATCTCGTGAAATGCCTCGGACACAAGAATAATCTCGCGAATGCGTTTTTCTTCTATAGCGTCATTCAAACCACCCACGTTATCAACCCCTAAACGTTTCAGCCAGGAACCATATTGCCTGAAGGTCGCCATTAATTGTTGATTCTCTGGAATTTTTTCGAGCATCATCGGTGATCGGCGTCGTGGATATTGCAATATAAATGATTTTGAATCCATCCAGATCAATTTAAAAAACTCCAAATAACCACTCGATGGCACCATATAACCATGATGATAATCTTTTTGTTCTCCAAGTTGGTATAGTACCAGGTGGGATTTGGTTCGATATTTTAATAACCGAATTTTATCAAATTGTTTGTTTCGTTTGAAATATTCAATCGCCTCTGCGAGCGGTACTTCTTTCCTTTCGAATTTTTTATCTGCTTTGACAATATCCCGCATATGTTGTTCAAGCAGTCGCATTTTTTCCTCAGAAAAAAGTTCAAACCCCTCAATCTGACAATAATATCCCCCGGACGCGACAGCGTGATCAATGGTTACCTTTGCTTCAGGAAAAATTTCTTCAAAAGCAGCCTCCAGTAAAAATGTGAGTGACCTTCGATATATTCTGGCACCATCCACATCAGACATATTAAGTGTTTTAACTTCAGCATCCATTTTTACGGGGTAGGTCAATTCACGTAATTGTCCATTGACAATCGCTCCAACAATGGGAGGATTTTTCCATTCAGGTAGGATCTGAAAAATCTCTTCAAGCGTAGTGTTTCTTTTAGCCCGGATCACCCGACCGTCCGACAAGTAAATTTCGATGGTATCCCTGGGTTCCACGAATTCTACAGCATTCATTAACCACTCCTCAGCATTTAATGGTAACAAAAATCATACCACAATTTCAATCAAGCCCATGTATCCAGGCACATTTATTGCACTCCAATTTATAGGACAATCTGGATGGATTATAATTTACACTAATGAATCAACTACTCAATTTTGGTATTCTTAATACGACGAGATTTAAATTTATTGCGCTTTCTTTTTCATTTGCAATACTTTCTGCTTTCCTTTCCGGTTGTCAAAATACTGTCCTTCTGGAACCCACGACAACTTTTCCTGTTGCTACTGAGCCAGAACCATTACCAACCGCAACGCTTCAACCAACTGTCCCGATTGGCCTGGTTGAATCACCAATCATTATTGGATACATAACCCCAGGCAAGCAAACCAATAATCAGGACCAGGCAGAATCGATGCTGATAGCACTTGCAGACAAGACAGGTTATGCTTTCAGTTTTGCTACTTACGCCAGCCCTCAGGAAGCTTTTACCCAACTACGAACTGGAAAAATTCATTTTATTTTTATTCAACCATTAACGTATCTGGCGGCATCTGAACGTGATCTTGTTTTCCCTCTATTGGTTTCAAATCATTTCGGTTTATATAATTACGGGACTCAATTTTTTGCCAATCAGGATTCTGGCTTTACTTCCTATTTTGATGAGAAAATCTACAAGTCGACAGCGTCTGCGGATGTTGCCCTGCGGCAATTTGAAGGCAAACGTCCCTGCTGGACGGAACCTTCCTCCATTTCAGGCGCAATCATGCCCCAAGGGATTTTAGCCAAAAACGGGATCTCCTTTTTAACACCTGCCTATCTTCAAAATCCTAGTTCGGTAGTAAGAGCGCTTTACATAAAAGGAATTTGTGATTTTGGAACCACTTATGCTTATAGTGGCGATCCGAGAACCTCGTCTCAGGTGATCAATGATTTACCAGATGTTCTGAATCAGATTATGATCATCTGGCAATCCGAAGCAATCATTCCCAGCCTGGGACTATCTGCATCGGTAACGGTTCCTGCTCAGATGCAAATCGATGTAAAAAATGCTTTTTTAAGTCTTTCAGCAGAAGAAAATGGGAAAGCTGTTATCTCCGATGCTCTACAATACGATGTTCAGGGTTTTCTTTCTATTGAAGATGATTATTACGATCAGATCAGGGAAATGGTGAAAGCTGCCCGAATCAATCCATACCAACACTTAGGATATTAATTACAGATGAAATTTTTTAAAGGTTTAATTCGATCCATTATATGGGCAGGTTTGTTAGTAACAATATTTCCTATATTGGTGTGGTTACTGTTCAAAGTCGTTTATTCCGATAGAATTTATAGTGTGGAAGAAGCTCCCGATGGATATTCGGTCGCTATTGTATTTGGGGCTGGTCTGCATTGGGATGGCTCTCCCACCCCCGTCCTTCGTGACCGTGTCAAAGCAGCAGTGGGATTGTATGATCAGGGGAAAGTTCAAAAATTGCTCTTCAGTGGGGATAATCGCTATGTGGATTACAACGAACCCGGTGCTATGCACGAATATGCATTGGAACTTGGAGTTCCAGAGGAAGACATAGTCCTTGATTTTGCAGGGCGTCGCACCTATGATACCTGCTATCGGGCAAATGCGATCTTTAAAGTTGATAAAGCAATTTTAGTAACACAGAGATTCCATTTGCCCAGGGCAATATTTCTGTGTGATCAGTTAGGGATAAAAACCCAGGGGGTGGAATCCGATTTACGTGCCTATTCGACTTATTCACTGCGTTATTGGAATCTCAGGGAAATTTTAGCAACCGTGTCAGCCATTTGGGATGCTTGGTTTAAACGACCTGTCCCGGTTCTTGGTGAAGAGTTACCAATTTTCTAAACGTTTCATATAGATGGTTTGAGGATGTTATGGTTCGAGATCAAGTAATGTCAATCGTAAGAGAATACATAAAAAATGAGAATCTTATCAATCATATGCTTTCTGTAGAAGCAGCCATGCGCTTTTACGCTACATTAAACCACGAAGATCCTGATGAATGGGGAAATGTTGGGCTTCTGCATGATTTTGATTGGGAGATCCACCCAACACTGGAAGAACACCCCCAGGCGGGAGCACCCATTTTGCGAAATCTAGGGGTCCCTGAACATTGGATAAGGGCAATTCTCAGTCATGCAGATCACACCAACATTCCCCGGGTAACGTTGATGGAAAAAGCTTTATATGCCTGTGATGAAATCACCGGTCTGGTCACAGCGGTTGCATTGGTCCGACCGTCCCGTTCTTTATATGACCTGGAATCAAAATCAATCAAAAAAAAGTGGAAAGATAAAGCCTTCGCAGCTGGAGCTAACCGGGATGAGATTGAAATCGCGGCAAAAGAGTTCGGCGTCGATTTATGGGAACATGTATCAAACGTAATTTTGGCTATGCGTACTATTGCGCCACAATTAGGGTTGGAAGGTCAACCAAAACAATGAGAAGGAATAGGTGAAACGATGAGCCTGAAAGGAAAAGGATTTTTCATCTGGAAAATAATTAATAGTGAAAAGGGTGATCCAAAAGCGATTGCCAAAACAGCAAAGGATGCCCATCTTACCCATGTTATTCTGAAAATTGCTGATGGTGCTTTTCCCTACAATGTTAATCGCCAGACCAATGAAGATTATGTTGGGCCAGTAGTTAGTGCTCTCCGTGATGCAGGAATTGAAGTCTGGGGTTGGCATTACGTTTATGGTGACTATCCAACCAGTGAAGCCAATATTGCTATAAAAAGAATGAAAGAATTTGAGTTAAGTGGATATGTAGTTGATGCAGAAATTGAATATAAGGAACCTGGCAAGAAAAATGCCGCAAGTGTATATATGAAATTGTTGCGCAAAAATCTACCAAATGTTCCTTTTGCACTCAGTTCTTATCGCTTTCCCTCTTTTCACCCGCAGCTTCCCTGGAAAACATTTTTGGAATATTGTGATTACAACATGCCGCAAGTTTATTGGGAACAATCCCATAATCCAGAAGCAAACATGGTCAGAACAGTAAAAGAGTTTCAATCAATAACTCCATTTCGTCCCATTATCCCAACCGGACCCACTTATCGTGCTGGATCCTGGATTCCGACAATTGAGGATACACGCAAATTTCTTGACATAACCAAACAACTCAAATTGGAAGCTGCCAACTTCTTTAGTTGGGATGAGTGTCGTCCCGCCTATCCTGATTTGTGGAAGACGATTTCAGATTACGATTGGGAGAAAGCCCAACAGCAAAAAGATATCAGTGAAATTTGGGTGGATGCGCTTAATTCGGGAAACCCAGAAAGTGTTATCAAGTTATATGCAACCAACTCTGTTCACATCACCGCCACACGTTCAATACAGGGTTTGACTGAAATTCAGGATTGGTACAACTATCTTCTTAAGCAATTGTTGCCAAATGGAAAATTCACAATCACAGGAATCACTGGGTCCGGTAATTCACGCAGTATAAATTGGATATGCAATTCAGATAAAGCGAATGTAAGCAATGGAAGAGATACATTTGGATTGATCAATGAAAAAATTGCCTATCATTATTCTTTTTTTTCCACGAAATCCTGACCTATTGATAAATAAATTAAAAAATCTCCGGTGAATTCCGGAGATTTTTTTATTTTTTGAATGTTCTTATTCAGCTTTGGGGATGGGCAAGCCATCGCTATCAACAATGGTGTCCAGGTTTCCGTCTTCAGTCTCTGAAAAGCGACCATGCGTAAACCCAGAGCCAGCCGGAATGAGCTTCCCAATGATGACGTTTTCTTTCAGACCAAACAAGGGATCCTGTTCACCTGCAATCGCTGCATGGGATAAAACCTTGATGGTGTGCTGGAACGATGCTGCCGAAAGGAAGGAATCGGTACTAAGAGAAGCTTTTGTAACGCCCAGGAGCACCTCTGAATACTTGGCAGGGACTTTCCCTTCTGCTTGCAAGCGGTCATTGATGTGTTGAATTTCAAGACGGTCAACCAGATCCATGGGTAAATAGGCTGAATCTCCAGCGCGAATAACCTGTACACGGCCTAACATCTTGCGGATAATCACCTCAAAGTGTTTATCATTGATGTTCTGCCCCTGCGCACGGTAAACTTTTTGAATTTCAACCAATAGATACATCATGCAGGCATCTCTGCCTTTGATCTTGAGAACTGTATGGGGATTTAATGATCCTTCGGTCAGCGGTTGACCGGCTTCAACATGTTCGCCATCTTTCACTGTGATTCTGGATGTGGTTGGAATTTCGTACTCTTCCATATCCCGTTGTTCATAGCTAACGATGACTTTATTCCCTTCAACCCGAATCCGACCGGCATGTTGCGCAGATACTTCTGAATCGCCTAAGGTCGCCAGGGTATCACCCATAGATACCGCATCTTCATCCACGACCCGGATCGTCCATTCTTCCGGAACATCATAGACATCACTCAGCATTTCGCTATGTTCAACGCGCACCATTCTCTGCTCAGTATATCGATCACTTTGAAGAATTTGAGCAACACCAGAAATCTGGCTGACGACTGCTTCACCTTTCGGCGCTCGTCGCGCTTCGAACAACTCCTCCACGCGCGGGAGACCCGTCGTGATATCACCACCAGCAGCAACACCGCCAGTGTGGAAAGTTCGTAATGTCAATTGCGTTCCTGGCTCACCAATAGATTGAGCGGCAACAGTGCCAACTGCTGAACCCAGTTGTACAAGCTTCCCTCTCCCTAAATCCATACCATAGCAGGTTGCACAAATACCATGGATTAACTCACAGGTCATTGGAGAGCGTACTTTGACTTCCTTGATTCCATGTTTTTCAATTTTTCGTATGCGATCATGATCCAGAATATCGTTATGTTCTACGATAACTTCTCCCGTTTCAGGATCGACAATTCTTTTCGCCACGACGCGGCCATATAACCTGACACCGAATGGTTGTCCGGCGACATCATCAGATGCAAGCATATAGATGCCAGCGTCTGTACCACAATCGTGCTCATTGATGATCACATCCTGGGCAATATCGACCAAACGTCGTGTCAGGTATCCAGCGTCTGCGGTTCGTAACGCGGTATCAGCCAGACCTTTACGGGCACCATGAGTCGAGATAAAGTATTCAAGTGCGGTGAGTCCTTCACGGAAGTTGGATTGAATAGGAAGGCGAATAATACGGCCTGCCGGGTCTGCCATCAAACCACGCATACCAGCCAACTGGGATATTGGACCAAATCCACCTTTCGTAGCGCCGGAGTTTGCCATCGTCGATAAATTACCATTCGGATCCATGTTATCACGGACTGCCGTGGCAACATCTTTGGTTGTCCTTTGCCAAACTTCGATTTCTCGTTCATTACGCTCTTGTTCGGTTAATAAACCACGCCGGAATGAACGTTGAACATCTTCAACTTCGCCCTGGGCTTTTGCCAGAATTTCTGCCTTATTGATCGGCATGGAAATATCGGCAACGGCCAGGGTTGATCCGGAGCGCATGGCAAATTCAAAACCAATATCTTTGATGTTATCAGCTGTTCGTGTGGTGGTTTCTTCACCATATACTTCATACACTTCAGCAATCAGGTCTTTAACTCCACCTTTTTCTAATTCGCGGTTGATAAATTGCACTTTTTCAGGGAGGATTCGATTGAATAGAATTCTTCCAATGGTTGTGTCAATAATCGCCTTGCGAGGAGTGGACAAGCGTTGTCCATTTTCATCGTACCAGGTATCGACCTGAATTTTTACTTTAGAGTGAACTTCCACTTGATCTAATGTATAAGCCAGTTCAGCTTCATCCATACTTGCAAACACCCTGCCATCACCTTTATGTTCTAAATTGTCATAATTGGTCAGGTAGAAAACCCCCAAAACCATGTCTTTTGCTGGCGTTACAATTGGTTCGCCATCAGCAGGTTTCAAAAGGTTTTTAGAGGAAAGCATCAGGTTTCTGGCTTCCCAGACCGCCTTATCAGACAATGGCACATGCACAGCCATCTGGTCTCCATCAAAGTCAGCATTGAAGGCTGTTGTAACCAGCGGATGCAATTGAATTGCGCTTCCTTCGATCAAAATGGGCTCAAAAGCCTGAATTCCCAGTCGGTGCAAGGTAGGTGCACGGTTTAATAAAACTGGACGATCACGGATAACTTCTTCTAAAACTTCCCAAACTTCAGGTCGGTTGCGTTCAATGAAACGCCGGGCGCCTTTCACGTTGGCTGCATAACCATGATGCACCAAACGTGAAATTACAAATGGTCGATAGAGTTCCAGAGCCATATTTTTTGGCAAACCACATTGATAAAGTTTTAGTTTCGGTCCTACGACAATCACCGAACGGCCTGAATAATCTACGCGCTTCCCTAAGAGGTTTCGGCGGAAACGACCTTTTTTCCCTTTTAACATATCGCTCAAGGATTTCAATTCACGACGGCCACGGCGCGAGAGCGCTTTTCCACGCTGTGAGTTATCAATCAATGAATCCACAGCTTCCTGAAGCATACGTTTTTCGTTACGTACAATCACATCGGGAGCGCCTAATTCTAATAATCGCTTGAGACGATTATTGCGGTTAATGACACGACGATACAAATCATTCAAATCAGAAGTGGCAAAGCGCCCACCATCCAATTGGACCATTGGCCGCAGATCTGGAGGGATAACCGGTAAAACCGTCATGATCATCCACTCTGAGCGATTTTTTGATCGTCTAAAAGCTTCTACAACTTTTAAGCGTGTGGTGGCTTTTTTCCGTTTTTGCTTGCTCTTCGAGGTGCGAACTTCCACCCATAATTCTTCAGATAATTTATCGAGATCTAGTCGTTTGAGAATATCATAATAGGCTTCTGCACCCATATCTGCTCTGAAGACTTGACCCCAGCGTTGTTTTAATTCTCGATAACGAGTTTCGCTTAAGAATGTGAATGGTTTCAGATCCTGCAATTCATCGCGTTGGCGTGAATTCTGATTCTGTGAAACAGTGGATTGATCCTCGAGATTATTGCGCAAAGATTCCATCTCAAGATCTGCTTGCGCTTTTACCTGATCAATTTCCATCTTGATCATCTCAATTTCACGAACGATCTGATCACGAGTTTGGTTTTCAAGTTCCTCAAGATGTTCTTTAACCGCTTTTTGAACCATCCCAATATGCTGATTAGAAATTGTTTCACCAGCTTTGACAATAACCACATTGTTTATTTTTGCAAAAACGATGTCTGTTCTGGCCACACTGCCTATTTTTTCTTGTAATTCACGTTCCAGTGTCTGGCCATCACGCATCACAGGCGCTAGAAGATTAGCAATCTGTTCTTCGCGCCGATCCTGAATTTCTTTTTGCTGTTTGCGTAATTCTTCGATTTTTCGGTCACGAGCTTGTTTAACATCCAGAATTCTGGCGTTGATTTGTGTTGCCTGTTCGCGTTCTGAAAAATTAATTTCATCTTCCAGACGTTTTAAAGCCTTTTGCCTGGCATCTTCATCCACAAAGGTGACAATGTATTGCGCAAAATACAACACACGATCGAGATTTCTTCTGGAAATATCCAGTAATAAACCTAGATATGAAGGAATTCGGCGGGTATACCAGATATGTGCGACTGGAGCAGCTAATTCAATATGCCCCATCCGCTCCCTTCGAACTGCTGACCGCGTGACTTCTACACCACATTTATCACAAACAATCCCCTTGTAGCGAGGATTTTTATACTTACCACAATAACACTGATAATCACGTGTCGGCCCAAATATTGCCTCACAAAATAAACCATCTTTTTCTGGCCGTAGCCGGCGATAATTAATTGTTTCTGGCTTGAGCACTTCTCCATATGACCAACTTCGAATAGTTTCTGGCGAAGCAAGGCTGATACGTAATGCGACAAGACTCTTGGTTTCCACTAAAAAGCCTCCTTATAAATGTCCCTAAAAACAACAAAGATAAGCGGAAGATTGGTTTCTCCGCTTACCACAAAAATCCACAACCAATAACCATATACATGCAAACGAGTATTATATCACAAATAATTCACTTTAGTACTTTTTTTAAACCAATTTTCAATAAATAATCCCCAATTTTTCTTGTCTATTATATTTTATTCCTGCCGCACGGGTAATTCCAGGTAAAAACTACTCCCACGACCTAACTTACTTTCAACCCAGACCTTCCCGTTGTGTTTTTCAATAATGGATTTTACGATTGCCAACCCTAAACCGGTTCCTCTTTGATTGTAAGCCTCTCTGCGACCACTTCGATAAAATTTTTCAAATAAATGCGGTAAATCAATCGGAGCAATGCCAATGCCATTATCACTGATTTCAAATAACGCATTACCAGCATTCGAACTCACAATAACTTTAACAGTTCCTCCCAATGAATTGTATTTCAGGGCATTTTCAACCAGGTTATACAAGGCCTGTTGGACCAACCCAGAATCTGCTTCTATATTGGTGTCCCGATTGATTGAATAATCCAAAATCAACTCAATATTCTTTTGGTTCGCATAGGGTTGTAATTCCAAAACGACCTGCTCGGCTAAATTGATGGGGTTCATTCTTTCTACTTTTAAGCCAATTCCAGCCTCAATCCTACCCAAATCGAGTAAATTGTTGACCAATTTTGACATACTATCCACACCTGACACAATTTTTGCAATATAAGAACGCTGTTGTTCATTAATTTCACCTACCATTTGCAGCATGGAGGCGTATCCACGCATTAATGTTAACGGAGAGCGAAGATCATGACTGACAGTAGAGACAATATCTGATTTAAATGTATCCACTTCTTTGAAGTGGGTAATATCTCGCAATAAACATACCTTTCCAACCGATTGCTCGTGTCGAATGACAGATGAAACCGTGGTGAAAAACACACGTCGATTGCTTAAATGAATTTCTCTGGATGTATCACGATTAATCGTATCCCGCTTTAATAATTCCAATAAATCTTCGTGTTCAATAACCGCATCCATTTTCAACCCTGGCGTGGTCGCTTTGAATAATCCACCTAATTGTTTTGCGGCTGGATTTATCAGAATTAGCTGGTTGGCATCATCAAATACCATCACTGGATCAGGTGTTGAATTCAAAACTGCTTCAAACCTTTGGCGCCCTAATTCAGCAGTTGCATACAATTGAGAATTGGCTGCAGCCATGGCTGCCTGACTGGCAAGTGTTTTATAATAACGGATTTCTTCATCTTTGAACGTGCGCGAGGTAGGAAATGCCAACCAGATTACACCAAAATATTGATTCTCATGGGATAGAGCAATTGCTAACAAGGCACCTGGAATAGCGTTCCCGGGGATGGTAAAGCGTTTAAATCGAGATAGATTTGGGATAGGGAGGACATCCTGTTGCTGCATCATTTCAAATAACTGCCGGTCTAATGCGTTCGTCGCCTGATTCTCCAGACCAATGCCAATGGACAAATATGGTGCGTGAAGCTGGTCAGCAGTGACCTCCCGAACCAAGACGGCACGGGCATGCGAAGCATCATTCCCGGACATAGCCCCCAATATCGGTTGAATAGCTGCATGAATATCAAGATGTTTCGAAACACTCTGACTGGATAATAATAGTTGTTTCAGCTCCTCCAACCGATCCCGCAATCGAATTCTCATTTGTTCGAATGAATATGCTAACTGCCCTAATTCGTCCACACTTCTGATACTCATTGGATTATCTAATTCACCCTGAGAAATAAGAGCCGCCTGATTTGAAAGCAATCTGACAGATTTCGTAATCGGTTTAATTCCCAATCGTAAAGCCAAAATCACCAGGACAATCACCAATCCCAAAACACCCAGTAAAGGCGCTGCGATTCTTAATGCCAGTTCCTGCACTTCCGCGGATGGTAATCCCACCAGTACTGACCAGGATCGGCCCGTAAGGGGTTGATGAAAAACAATTTGCTGATTGCCATTGAGCCCCGATTCATTAAAAATTCCGGCTGAAGTAGGTAACTCACCTGGATAGGTCGACCATAACAACTCGGGTTTCATATTTGAATCAAAAATAATTCTTCGTTGATCATCCAAAATGATGCTTTCCCCATGTGTTTTATTAAAGTTATTCAACGTGGTAATGGTCGGCTGAACATAAGGATTGGTCAGGAAATCCGTCCTGCCAATAATGACTCCAATGGGATTGTTCTGTTGATCAAAAATAGAAGTAATAAAGGTAAGTAAAACTGATTGGTCGGACACTTTCGGAGGTGATGTGTATATTTGAAAACGTACACCTTTTAAAGCTAGATCAACACCTGTTTTTTCCTCCATGGACAATTGAAGTTGGTCAATATTCCGAATAGGATACCCATCTTTAGGGGCACCATCCTGGTCAAAAATATACAGCTGTGAAAAGAAGGGTATCAGATTAATTTTTTTAGATAATTCAGACCAGGTATCTGTCTCTGGCAACAAAAGTGTTTCATCTGCCAAATTAATAATTAAGTTTTGTCCTGCTTCAAAAAAATACGGCAAACTTTCAGATGCGATTAATGCGGTACTCCTCAATCGCGACTCCAGCAGGTCTTGCGCTGCATTGCTGGCGACTTTCCAATCCACATAGATCACAAATAGAACGACAACCAAAATAACCGGCATTGTGGTCATTAAAAAGCGGTGTTCAATCTTCTTTTCCATCGGCGTAGGTGAAAAATACTTAGGGACAAACCATAACCTGGATTTCATTAAATAAAATATGCTGCAAATTCCTCCAGCAATAACAACCTCAACTAACCTGAAGATGGAGAGAGAAAATGTTTGCGTCAAACCATAATCCAGCCGCACTGCAAGCGATCCGCTTGTATTTAAAGTTTGCCCAAGGATAAAAACCGGAATAAATAAAATTCCAGTGAAAATTGCCGCTATCAAAGGAAATCTTAACAAAGTAAAAAATTGTGTTCTGAAATTTTGTCTCACCATGAAAGAAAATAAGATGGCCATACCCATTGTTTCTACAATCGTAAAAATATCATGGGTCCCCCACCAGGCCATAGATATGCCGCTAATGAGAGCAATGATAACTGCAGGAAATAAACCAAAAAATCCGGCTGCAATCTGCCAGGGAATTGCGACAAAAAGAGATAAAATAAGACTGGAAGCAGCAAACCCAGCGCTAAAATTCTCAAATTGTATGCCACCAAAAATGACCGTAAATGGAGCGAGAAATGCCAGGGCGTAGAAAAACCACCAATTTTTTTGCCGGCGGCTTGGCAGAGGCTGCCATAACCTCTTTACCGCCAGAATAAGCAGAAATAAAAAAATAAACCACACAGCGAAACCAAGAAAATCTTCAGGCGGTGTAATAAAAGGTCTGGACGGAAAGAGGACTGTGTAAGAAATAGGCATTGTTTTCCAAAAACCAACTTATAAAAATTATAGCATCGCTCTGCTAATTTGGCATTTTGGCTAACCTGTTATTTTTATTCCATACCATCCTGTAAAGAAAATTTGTCTTATCCTTTATTGGTAAATCTCGTAATTTCTCGATCCACTTTTTCTGAAATATTAACGCGTCGTCAAAGCAATCCGCGATAATTTCAATTTGCCCATTGAATTCTTTCATTTTTTGTATGAAACCCTGTTCCAGTTCTTTTGCTTCCAGCAGATATTCAGGACTCAATTTTGAATAATCTTTTAAGATCTGGCGATGAATGATTTCATGTTGCCACCAATATGAATGACTATCGTAATCCAATTCGGGAGAAGGACCAAAATAATTCAATTCCTGATTCAGTGACATTGGCTTAAAAATACTGAGACAAGGAGCAGATGATCCGGTCACCCAAATATTGAGAACATTTTCATCCTGCTCAACCACCATCGATCCAGTTGTCTGGCTGACACGAATTGGACCAAAACCTGAGTGCATACACAAATCAGCTCCGGTTAAACCTTTATCTGGCCGAAAATTTTCTTCGTCCCGGTGACTTCTGAGGGTTTCAAATATATCTTCAAGATTTGTCCTGGATCCGGTTTCATTTATCTTTCTGATCGAGCAGGACCGACGTTGTTTTGAATCACTAAATGTTGTGATCAACCAATCCGAAATCGCTTCACGGAAATTAAATTCATTTTCATTTTTAACCCAGCCTTTTTCCTTTGCGGTAGCAATAAGATTGGGTGAAATCAAATCCCAATGATCTTCAATCGAATAACCATTGGAGATTGCTCCGAAACCATTAATTTTCTCAGCTATCCAATGTTTTTCTACTGTTTCTAATTTCCAGGCTTCATTCTTATCCGCAATCAGAAAACTATTATGATAATAAAAAGGATGCATGTATCCACAATTTCCAGATTGGCCATATTCTTCTAACAGACTGGTGATAACATCCAATGCTTCTCGGGCTGTGTTACCTCTTTCCAGTCCTAAACGCAGGTAATCCATACCGATTAAACCTGGTTCCTTACCAGCAGGAATTTTTGAAAAGACAGCTTCGTTGCCAATCACCACACCATTCTCGTTAACCCCCATTTCAGCTCCCCAAATCCATACCGGTTTACATAATAGAACTCTATTCGTCTTCTCCACCTGTGGAATTGCGAGGTAAGTGCATTTTAAGGTTTCATCTTTCTCGTATTGTTTTTCCGGCACAATGATGACTTCATGAGCTTCATTTGGATCCCTATCGGAATTTTTGCCAAAATAGAATTTATTGGTCTCCGTAAAACCTGGCATTAATACGAATGTATCACACATTTTGATTCCTTCCTGATAAGATCAATTGTCACGAAAATTGGCTCTTGAATAATAAGTGAAATTATTTTATGGCATTAACAATCCTGATTGATGGCCTTTTTCCCATTAATTAAATTAAAGATAAATTGAAAAACTTCCTCAGCATTCATCTGGTCAGAATCAACCATAATGGCATCTTTTGCCGGTTTTAAAGGCGCAATGGTACGCGATGAATCAATTTTATCTCTGCGTTGCAAATCTGCCAGGACATGTTCATAGGAAGCTTGTTTTCCCCGATGAATAAGTTCTAGATACCTACGTCTAGCTCTCTCTTCTACGGATGCATCCAGATATAGTTTAATTTCCGCATCCGGCAAAACCACTGTACCGATGTCTCTACCCACCATAACAATTCCACCCCGATTACCAATCTCGCGCTGTTTTTTTGTCATTGCTACACGCACACCCTTATAGGCAGACACCTGAGACACATGCGCTTCAACATCTGGCAATCGTATTTCCCAGGTGACATCGTTCCCATCAAGAATTACATCATTACTGCGTCCATCTTTAATCGATGCCGGTTGAATATCAAGATCCATTTCTTCGGCGACCCTGGTGACCATGTTTTCATCGTTTACATCAATATTTTTCTTTAATACTGCCAGGGTGACAGCCCGATACATGACACCTGTATCCAGATACATAAAATGCAAGGAATTCGCCAACCGTTCTCCTAAAGTCGATTTTCCGGAAGCAGCTGGACCATCCAATGTGATTGTGTATGATTTATTTCCCATGGTTCTCCTATAAATTTTATTGCGTATCAGAGCCGGGAAATAAACTATTTCGAACCCAGACAATGATCGATTTTTGATTAAGAATATCCTGTGGAGCACGTCTGGCCAAAAACCACTGAGCGAATTCTGAACTGCTCATGCTATCCCAGGCAACATAGCTTGTCCATAATATATCTTGCCCTCTGAACATATCTGATTGAACCAGAGTCTGATCTGCATTCGTGATAATGATATCAATGTTCTCATTTAGAGGGATTTCATTCCCCTGGGTGATATTATCAAATTCTCTCAATGCCCAAAATAGAGAGGCTGGTTGGTCGCCCATTACATAAACATTAATCGTGTGATGATTTCCGTAATTCCATTCGGAATAGTCTTCCAGCGTGTCGATTAATAAATCCTGCTCAATGGGTATTGAACTGATGGATAGAATTTCGTTTTGATACGGGTTCCTCAACCCGGACCCATTCACTGCTGCTGAGAGATTAATGATTGACAAAAAAATGAGCGCAACGAACAGGAAACTTTTTCCAGCAATCTGCCAGCTGATCGCCCACCCGGCTAATAAGCCCGCACCTATGATTAAGGCAAAACCGGCAATGATAAAAAATATTCGCAACGTATTTTCCTGCTCGCCCTGATACGGGTTCGCGAACATACTCATGAACGCCAGACTGATGAAGAACAAAATTGACAGAGCAATGGAGGTTACCACCAAAATTTTTGAAACAGACGATTTCGGGAAGTTTGCAAAATGGTTGATGAAAAAGGATGCAGCTATGATCAACGGTAGCAGGATTATCAACAGATAGATAATTGATTTCTCAGAGATTAAAACAAATTGAACAAAACCAAAGGAAAGAATACCCGTGATAAATAATCCGGCTAATTGATTTTTTCGAACGATGTAAATGATGCCCGCAATCCCAAAGAGAATCACTCCAATTTCGTAGAAAAGCATACCTCGCACCAGATCTGACAAACGCAATGGGGAGAAATGTAACCAACTATTGAGATAAGCATTTACGCCGTAGCCAACACCCGAGAACTGATCAGGAAATATGAACCCCATCGTACTTAGAAAAACATACCCGATCATGGCGGCGAACCAAAATTTTTTCCATTCGAACGATTTAAAAAACCATATTGATTTTTCATAGATAGGACTGTTTTGTTTATTAACAACCAAATGAACATAAATCAAAGTAAAGAGTAACGATATTAAAGTCCAAAAGAAAATTTTTCCGCTCAGTAAGCTGATAATAAAAAATATTGCACTTGGAAGCGTTTTTCGTTTGATAAAAAAGTAGATAAATAAAACGATCGCTAACAGGAATAATAGAGTGCTATTTACCTGTCTGGATAGAGCAATGAATGTAGGACTTATAGCAATCCAGAAAGAAAGAATAATCATTGCTTTTGAAGGAAAATAACTTCTGAATAACGCGGGGGTCAGGATAAATAATGTGCCGAGCAATGCAGGAAAAAACCTTGCACTGAAGTTACTATTTCCAAAGAAGAAGAAAAATATTGCCTGAAGATTAGCCAGAAAAGTCTGGTCAGAATAAGCAACCGTAGTTCCTCTAGAGAGCAATCCTAAAGCATGTAATGAAACAACCCCCTCTGCGTCGGAAAGAGGTAATCTGCCTAAAGAAATAAAACGGAATGCAATTCCAATAATGATGATCAGCGCGTAAAGTAAGTGTTCAAGTGTTAGTATTTTTTTTATCATTTTGGATTCTTTGCTTTTCCTTATTAATCACCAAAGAAGATTTGTTTGACTATCATTGACTGGATTATCATTCAGTCCAAAAAATCTTATTATTATTATCAATGCATATCGGAAATACACCCACCACAGAGTCAATATTTAATGTCCCATACAGGTGAGGGAAAATTCCAATATCTGCGACCGTTTCAAATACTAATCTTGATTTTATCTTATTAATATTTACCTTGAGGACAATTAACGATTTTTGATCTCTATAAAATCGATCAATCACACCAGGAATCTGCTCCATGAATGAAAAATGTATGAAGCCTTCTTTATTAAGTGATTCTGGGGCGTAAAACTGAGAGTCTGCCACGCGCTCCCACTCTTCTTTCGTAATAACATGGTAAATAAATTCATTTTTCATTGTCAATGGTCACCTGATAAATGGTAGTACTCCCAACTGTAAACACAGATTTCCATAACTTGCCATCCAGTTGTTGGAACTTTCCAATACCCTCTCCAGAATATTTTGCCTTCTCCATCTGCCCAACGATAACATAAGATACATCATATTTCTGTAAGAAATTTTCAGTTTCTTGAATATCAGTCGATAAATAAAAATCGTTTACAGCAGACACCCGATCGGTAATCCAGGTGGAAGGGACAACAGCTCTTTGCTGCCGCTGATGCCAATTCCAGCCCACCACACCTGGTAAACCCGTATAAATTGAAAAGCGGCTTCCCCAGCGATATTCTACTGTATTTGCTTCTAGGATCACCGGTGATCCAATCACATTCTCCTGCATCCAACGAATTGCCTGATAGTCTTCATCAAGTTGCATATTGACACCCTCATCAGCGTAAGTTGAGTATTGCATATACTTCATTCCATCCAATGTCAGGGGTGTTAGTGGACTGATGCGGTCGTCAATTTTTTCAGCAGTAGCAGTGATAGGATACAAAACTGCACAGCCGATGAGAATGATCAAGCCTATCTGCCAGATTTTTTGCAATTCTGAAAACCAGTGTTTGGAAATTTCTGGCAGACTCCAAATGAGTGCTGCACCGCTGCTAATTGCCAATAGAATCCAGGCTTGAAGATAAAACTTAAACACTGTGTTCATACGTCCAAGATCGCCTTTTAAAACAACCAATTCAACCAATAATGTCAAAACCAACGCCGTACCAGTCAGAAAGAGTACGAACCTTTTTGCATCAGTCTGGTCTTTTCTCAAAATCAATATTCCTGCCCAGGAAACCATCGGAAAAACCAACCAGGCAATCATAATTTCTTTCGATAACAAGTAGATTGTGATTGTAAAGATTCCTGCTAAACCTAGCCATATCCAGAAGCTGTATTTTAGCAATTTTCGTGCTTTCGAAAGGGGTGTTTTGTCCATCCAATCTATTGTTTCTGTGATAAACCAGGCAATTAGAATAAAGAGAAACAATCCCCAGTGCGTGAAATATGACCAGAATGGTGAATGGTTACCTGTCCAAATTTGTATCTGTGTATATGCCTGACCATACCAATCGGCAAAGGGCTGATAAAAAAGAAAAGCAGCTACCACGAAAACGGTCACCATCATGATTGCTTCTAACAATCTGGCATTGAGACCACTCAGTTGATATGCAGTTCTGAAACCGGTTCCATATCTCAAAATGGTAAATCCGACGACCACCCCGCCCAGTATCAAATAGGTGGGGAAATCCCAGGTATTGGTGGGGCGCAAAGCACCAATCGTCATTGCACCTATCACAATAATAATTGACTTTGTTAACCAGCCCGGAAAGACTTCATTAAATTTCCATTTACTGAATAAAATCGAAAGTGCCCAGGCAATTGCCATCACCGTTATTGGCATCGCGATTAAATGAGCATGCAAATCTGCATAAAGAAATGTAAAAAAGGGAAATTCTGTAATAGGTTCACCTGGCAGTGCGCGGCTGGGAACCCAATACCAATCTCCTGGATAATACGGTAAAGCATGACCACTAAAAAATCCAGTAAGTCCTTTGAATGCCATTGCCCAACGCTCAAATAAACTAACGCCGTCAATGACACCACCCGGAGATCCGATTTTTTGCAATCCGTGCCAGATCATCCGGATAGTGCCTAGATTGCCAACCACTAAAGTAAGTAAAATCCCGGCTAATCCTGCTTTGCCTTCGGATGATCTTAAAATTTCCCTGAATGTATTTGATGGAAGGTAGTCAGGATCTTTTTCCATTTTGAAAAATGTTAACAGATTCCAGACAATAGCGAACGATCCAATGCCAACGAAATTAAATAGGGTTGGTAAAACAATATTGTATGCAACTGAGGGCACGATTCCCAGCCATTTAATAAAAATGCCGATGATTACAAATCCATAATAATAATAATTGATATATCCCCCTGCGTACCATGGGTCAAACGGAGGAAAGGTAGAACTCTTGATGACAGCATTCAGATAGGAGAAATCCATTGGTTTTTCTCCACCTTTTCCCGGGTGCCATAAATCTGGGTTTCCTAACCGAACTAATAAAAATGTAGCGAACAATAAGAGGCTGATAATCTCCATCCAAACGAACAGCTTCTTCATTTGTCTCAGATCTTTTAAAATAGCTTGCCGCGTAAGGTACCCAATCAGCACACTAAAAAAAGATACAGATCCAATCACAATCCAGATAAAACCTCTGGTGACTGAAATCCCATAGGATCCACCTAACCAGACGATCAACGAAACGAGCAGCAGAGCAAAAAGCTTGCTAAATGCGTATCCCTTGTCGACCATACCATTAAAACCCAAACGAACAATTGGGTAACAGATAATACCTAATAAGGTTAAAGCAAGGTACCACATCGCGATTGCCACAATGGGATACTGGTTGACCAAACTGGATGTATCAAAAATTTCCGACCAGGTTCCTCCTGCCTGTTGTGCATTGAATTCTTTTTCGGAGAGTTCCAAATTAGCGGGATAATCAGGAAATTCGCCGGGTGTTAGATAAATGACCTTATTTAAATCCACCTCATTAAGGATTTTCGAAACGAGGATGGGATCATAACTGTCAGATTTTTTGAAGATCAGCACTTTGGGATGATCATAGACTGTAAAAGCTTCATCGGCGTATTGGTCATTAATTTCAAAATCACCAATTCTTGGATATGACTCGAATACCTTTATCAGTTCAAACCCCAAATTCCCCTGATACATACCCGGTTTTGCCTCACTATAACATCTGTAAATCTCTTCTTCATCAGGACAACCCATCAATTCTTGGTAAAACCGGGTAGTTAAAGGATATCTTTCAGGAACCCTGGTGGTAGTTCCCCATTGCCGGTTTGAAGAGATAAATATGTAATCACTGTTATAGAGGGTGGAGATAAATCGATCGAGTTTTTCCTGGTTATCATCCCAATACATCTGAAATGTAAGATCTCTTTGATAAATACCACCAAAAGCATCATATCCATCAGTCCGCAAAGGTAGTCCATCATCCCAGACAGATTCATTGGCAGTTCCACTCCCAAGGATTGAAAGTGCTCCTGAACCAGTGTAATCAATCACAATCTGGTAGGTGTGGTTTGATTTCAAGTTCAGGGGAGGATTAATTTCCACAGAATATTGATTCAATTTTATGGAACCTTGCACAGTAAAAGGTCCACTTATCTCATATCTGCCTAAAAATTCTCCCGAATTTTCACTATCAAAAATGGAAATGAGTAGTTTCCCCTCTGCCTGATCAAGCTCATTTTGAGGGATAATCCGACCAAACGAAATATCTTCGAGTTGACCGGCGTTTTCAAGACTGAAATGAGAGGAATATGCATCTTCTTGAGTCAGCAGATAATCGTAAGGATAGGAAATGATTTTAGGATTTGTTTCATTCCCTTGTCGAATAATCAAATTAATCGGACCAGGCACGTTATCAAAAATCCAGCGCGAAGCTTCAATTCTGGTAATGGGAGCGACATAGATTGAACTGAACATAAATGCCCAAATAAATGTGCCCGAAATTGATATGAAAGCGAGGAAACTACCGGCAATTTTTAATGGCTTCTTCAAGCCTGTATGTGCCGGTTTATAAGTGAAGAGGAAGTAGATCATCCAGGCAGCCATCAGTGCAAACATGGGGTAAACAGGCATTTGATAGCGCATCACTGAATTTCCCAGCGAAGACTGCCACAGGAAATATCCCATTGTCCAGACCCAAATGAGCAGATAATTTTTCCACTCACCTCGTAATATGCGCCAACCCATCGTGAATATACCAAACCAGGCAGTAATACTAAGTGGCAAACCTAAACCCCACAAAGAAAGATTTTTCCCGGAAAAGAAAAAATTTCTCCTCGCCCATTGCAATGCGGGTGGAAAATCTACTTTACCACCCGATTGGGCGCTTACTTCACGCAAATTCTTTAACCAAAGCTCATTGAGTTGAATATCAAAAAATCCAGGTCCTTCAAATGCGTATGGCTGAAATATTCGAAATGATAAAAAAGCAAAAATACCCCCAATGACCAGATCCCGAAGTATGAGTTCACTTTTCAATCCGGAATCCGAAATTGGAATTCTTCCCCATAGGATGAAATATGAAAGTGGAAGCAAGATGGCGATTGTTACAGTGTTAATTTTTGAAGCTGCCGCTAGACCTACAACAATTCCAAAAAATATTGAAAGTAGTAGCGTTCTCGGGCTGGGTATCCAATTTTTCTGAATTTCCGGTGTTTCTTGATCATCGCTCTCATCATTTCCTCCCCGGTACTTTTTTTCCGAAAAGTCTGTTTGGGAAATAATGACAGCAAGATAAACGCCAAGTGTTGTAAAAAAAGTAGCAAAGGTATCAACAGTAAAAAAATGCGATTGTTGAATTTGAAGAACTGCCATCCCAGAAAAAATGGAGGCTAACAACCCAACCCATTGGTTGAACAACTTTTTTCCAATAAAAAAAAGGAGGATGACACTACCTATATCAAATATGGTTGATAAAACTCTACCTGCTTGCGTAATTTCATTCCATCCGGTAAATTCAAAAAAACCTTCGGTAATATAGCGGGTTAGAATGATTGGAAAATCGCCATACACAAAAAAACCATGACCCCGATTGTGGGGATTTAAGGTAGAGAAATGAGTATTAAAATAGCTTGCAATTGAATCAACAGATTGTATATTTGTGCCAACCTGGATTAGAAAGCGCTCATCCGGATGCAAATACAAATATTCGCCCCAAAACAGGCCCCGGATCCTGAAAAAGACGCTCGCAGCGATAACCACCAGGAAAATTAGTGAGACAATGATTGCTGTAATTTTTTTCTTCGTTGAACTTCGACTCATTTACAGATTCCTATGGAACTTTGCTGCTTCCTTCATGAATAATGTCTGGTGATATATGATAAATATAAAAATCCTTTCCCACAAATCCTGAATCATAGTTGTATAGAGTCCCATTCGGAAACATCATCTTTAATAAATCGAGCGCTTCCTGATTATCCGGTTTTAAGATCACCAGTTTTTCACCTTCGTCAATCGTCAATTGGTTGAACTGATCCGGCCATAATGCATAATCTTTTGTGGGAAAGCCAGCATTAATACCAACCAGCCTCGTATCAACCCAATGCGGGGACGGAACCACGTATGCACGATCGAAATTTCCGGTAGAATCGACAAACCCACGAATAATTGCACCAATCTGGCTGGTATTCCAGGCACCAGCCATAAATTGTTTATCAAATTGGTTAAAAACCAAATCATGATTGATACTTGCCGAAACAAGGAATAACGCAATCCCAACGAGAGAATAGAATAATTTATAACGCTTACGCCTGGCAACCCGCCAAACGCTATAAAAAACACGCTCAAAACCGATGGCTACCAGAATAAATACTGGGATAATTGCGCCTCCGGTTCGATTCAAACTTGGATTTTCGTCTGGAAAAGCCAGTGAGAGGATCGAAGGCATCATTAACAAAGGCACTGCCAGAAGAATAAAAATGTCCTCCCAATTGCGATGTTTCAGATATTGAATTAATACAATCATGCTTCCCAATAAATACAAGCCTGCACTGATCAGGTCAAGAGCTGGTCGATTGGGAATCGAATGTACCCAGGTACCACCATTTGAATAAAAGAACATTGTTTCGGCGTTCCATAAATTTTTTAGGAATATTTCACCAGCAGGTTGGGCTAATTCTCTTTCACTGGAGGTCAAGCGCGTCATCATCCGGTAACTGACGATTTCCGGATTTACAAATGTAAACTTAAATAAAGGCAGAAAAAGAATAAAACTTGCCATCACCAAAGTGATGAAGGCATTAATAGTTTGGTTGCGAAACCCTTTGGATTGTTTGTGAAGCAGATACAAAAGGACACCTACCACAACTACGATGGGGAGAAACCGTGTTGAACTATAACCATGCAAGCCAAGGCCCAACGCTATGCCTGAGTATATAAAATCATTTCGTCTTTTCTGACGTATTCCTCTGATTAAATAGAATAAAGTAGGCGCTGCAAACAGTGGATAAAATGGGAAGCGCAAACCCACCCTGGATATTACATTCGGCCAGTATGCAATCCCAGCAAACAAAAAGGCAAGTAACCCCACCCACTTATTCCTAAGCTCTTTACCCAATAAATAAATGTATGGCAAAGTCAATAAACCTGCCAGAGCAGTACCGATTTTCAAACTCATGAAAGAAATGCCTGTATTAAGAATGATCGCAAGGAAAGCAGTCCAATAAAACTGGAAGAATTCCCGGCCGGTATTGCGCACAAAAAACACAGGAAATTTTCCATTTAATACGTCATTGACATCCAGTAATTTCTCAGCATGGTCGCTGAACATTTCCCCCAGTACTTCATTCAGGCGATAAAAACGAAAATATATTGCCAAAATGGATGCCACGATAAGGAGAATCATCCATGGTGTGATTTTGATAGAGATGTGTTTTTTATAGTAGATTTGTTTGCACTTGTTTAAAAAATTATCAAACCATTTGAAATCCAAGAACGCCAACAAAAAGAAAATAAGTGATAAACTCCATAAACTTAAGTTCAAAAAATTAAATAGCACTTCGTTCGCAGAATTTTTTTGAAATGCGAAAAAGGCTAAAATAAATAATATTCCACTGGCAGCTAAATAATACTGCTTCCGTGACGACAAATCTATGTCAAGCGGTTTGGTTTCGATGTTATCAGGGTACTCGAAAATCGGATCTTTCAAAAAGGCAACCCACGTCACCAAGCCTAAACTAAGAACGAAAAAAGCGATTGCAACCGGAACATTTCTATCCGGAGGTTGCAAAAAGAATTGACCGATAATGGCAAAAAATAAAGCGAAAGCTAACTTAAATTTCCCCAGCTTTGTAACAAAAACAATGGTTTGATCTTTCTCCTCTACACCAACTTCTCCTGCATTGATGGAAAATTCCTCTTCTTCCGATAGGGTATATAAGAGATACTCCTCCGAAATCGAATATTTCCAGGGCATTAATTTTGCTTTAATGAAGTCTAATAAACTTGGCTCATTCATATCTAAGAGGGTCGAAAACTTCTACAATTATATCCCATCCACCTTTTAGAATTTATTGAACTTATTGTATCATTTCAATAATGTGAGGCACTCTTTCTTGCAGAACTTCTGCCCACCAAAAAACGACCACCCATTCCTTTTTATGGAGATGGAACAATTCATTTACCAATTGAACAATCGAAAAATGATTATTTTCGATGCGTTATGTAAAATGAATAAGATCCATTTTTTTGCTGTGGGTCCTCATTGAAATATTTCTTGGTAAGTGCTTCCGTTAAAAATAAATTCCATTTTTCGGGTACGAGGATCCACCGTTTGAATAAAAAATGGCTGATCAAAGAAGGAACTCCAAAATAATGCCCCCATTCCAGCACATGCAGTGCTTTGGGTGAAAAATAATGCCACCATCGACCAATTACAAAACCCGCAGCTGATAAACGTTTTTCCCATACCTGTGGAGAATCACAATGGTGATGCCTGGAAATCCAATTAAAGAATTTTCGATAAAGATTCCCAATTGGTTTCAAATAAATTCTATCCAGCCAATTGGAAATTGATAAATTCCCTAAAAAAAGGTGATTTGGGACACAAAAAATAAAGGTGCCATTTGGTTTGGTAACTCTGGCAATTTCCTTGATGACCACATCCAGATCTTCAATATGTTCCAAAACAGAATTACTGATAACACTACTAAAATAAGCATCCGGTAATGGTAATTGGTTGCCCAATCCGTTGATCACAAATTGATAACTTCCTTGATTTTTTGCTAATTTAACAGGTCCTGTCCAGGGATCAATACCCACCTCGAGTGGATGGTCGAAGGCGACTGAAGCAAAATGGCCATCCCCACAACCCAGATCAAGGATTGGCCGCTCAAGCTGAATATCCTGATAAACGCGCGCTTCAACTGCCCGTAATAAACCCCGAAAATATGGCATTTCTTTTATCTGCAGCCAAAGATAATCCTTCTTCGCAGTTTTTACCACATTCTTTTCCAATGCATTCATGAATGCGAAAGATCCTTGCTGATGGATTCAAATAATTTTTCATATTCCATTGCCACAATTTCAGGCACATACTTCAACTTGATCGCGTCATGATCATAGCGATACCGGGTTGGATCACGCAAAATCTTAATTAATGCATCAGCTAATGCATCGGAATCGCCAATGGGAATGATTTCACCCATTTGATGCATTTTCACTGGCTGCCTAACACCCGGTAAATCCGATGCAATGCATGGGATTCCATTAATCATTGCTTCAATTTGTACCAGGCCAAAAGCTTCAGTGGAATTTAAACTTGGCAATACGAGAACATCCAGATTTGGATAAAAAGCTGCCATTTGTTCTGGGTTGAGAACCCCAACAAATTTCCAATTCCCCGATTTTTCGTATGCTTCAATTTTGGCGGACAAGCGCTGGAAATAAACTTCCTCACCAATAATCTTTTTATAAGGACCAGCAAATTGAATTAAAGCGTTGGGAAATTCTTGTAGCACTTTTGGCATGGCGTTTATCAAAATTTCAACACCTTTTTCAGTGGCGAATCTGGCTGCCATTCCAATCACAGGCCATTGGTTTTCAAAATTATTCTCAAATCGAAATTTTTCAACTTCCTCTGAAGTTATCTCTGGTAACTCAACTGGTGGCAAGGCTACACTTAATTTTCTTAGGTATCGCCTCAGATACGAAGAATTTTCTGCATAATCACGGGTGTAAGTCACAATTTTGTGCGCAAATAATGCTGCCAGTTCATTCATCAGAAGAACGGCTTTATTGGCAGACCAGGCCATCAAACCGGATGGCATAATTAAATCACAATGGTATGTGATAATGGTAGGTTTTTTGAATAACCTGCCTCGTAAAGCAACACCCGCTGCATCAAACTGTGGTAAATGTAGCTGGATCACATCATGCTCCAAAACTAATTTAGTGGCCAAATAGCCAAATTTCGGCATGACGACGCCTTTACTAACTCTAAATAAGATGGGTACTCGAACAACTCGTACTCCATCCAGAATTTCCTTCTCCGGTAACATTTTCTCAAATTGAGAGGTCAGGACCGTTACTGTATGCCCACGCTGAACCAGAGCTTTAGCTAATCTTTCAGCATAAATTGTCAATCCACTTGTGTGTGGGCGATAATAGGTCAATACAATCAAAATCTTCATGCGCTCGGCCATTATGAAAAGAGGGAAATATTATTTTGCGCCCAATTCAATAAGATTTGCAAACCATCTCGTACCGAGATTTTAGGTTCCCACCCCAATTCAATTTGAGCTTTTCGTATATCAGAAACATAGATTTTTTGGTCACCCGGACGCCAATCGCCCCACACAACTGGAATCTCTTTATTCAACATCTCCTCCAAAATTGGCGAAAACTCTTTCCACACTGAAATCATTTTTTCCGAACCGCCGCCAATATTGTAAATACGACCAGCAGCAGTGTCTATATTTTCGATACAGGCATCATACACATCCAATAAATCACTTACGAATAATACATCTCTTACCTGTTTTCCGTTTCCATATATTGAAATTTGTTTTCCTGTTAAAACCGCTATGATAAACCAGGCCAACCAGCCTTGATCCTCAACTCCGAATTGACGTGGCCCATAAATGCAACTCTGACGCAGAACCACTGTTGGTAAACCGTATATCCGCTGATAGTCTCGCACGTATTGGTCACCACTGCCTTTTGAGCACCCATAAGGCGAATGAAAGTCTAGTGGAAACTCTTCGGAAATTCCATGGGGATAATCCAGGTAATGGTAATTGGTCTCGGTCTCAATGACTTGAATATCCTCCATCCCACCATACACTTTATTGGTTGAAGCATACAATACAATCGGGTTTTGGGAGGAATTTCTGGCTGCTTCAAGCACATTCAAGGTCCCCTGGGCATTGATCTCAAAATCTTCCTGCGGATTTATCACTGAAGTCGTGACCGCCACCTGCCCAGCCAGGTGAACCACCACATCCTTTCCAGCAACCGCTTTGTTGATTGCTTCTTGATCACGAATATCAGCCTCAATTAATTGAAAGGAATTTTTTTTAAGAGATTCTAACCAGCTTAAATTAAAAGTTGAACCAGGTCGGGAGAGATTATCATAAATACTGACATCTTCTCCTCTCTCAATTAATCGTGCTACATAATTAGAGCCAATAAAACCAGCCCCACCTGTTATTAAATATTTTTTAGTCATGGGTCTCTCCGCTCATTTGCTTATCTTTCAACTGATCTTTGAACCTGTCTAATTGTGAAAAAAGATTTTTAAATGAATATCCATCGCGACTGATTGCATATAACCCCAACAAGCCAATAAGCGCAAACTGAGAAATATGCATTATTAATGCAAAAACCAATGCCATTGATTCATTGATATTAAATAACTTTAACCCAGCCACAATAGATGATTCGTAAATACCCAATCCGGCAGGTGCAGATGGTATGGCAATCCCCAAGGCTAAGGTTGTATTTGCAAATGCCCCCCACCACCATTCCGAAGTCCCGGTAAGAATAAATAGGAATAAAGAGAATTGGACGAAACTTATCAACCAGGATCCTAGAACCCCAAGAAAACCAATTGCAAATTGTTTGGGATTCTTGAGTGATTTGAAACCAGACAATAATGAGAGCAAAAAAGGAATAATTATTTTAGACACCAGGTTACTTTTTTTACCCATTTTTTGTAAGAAATTTTCAAATGACGTGGAATTTTGAACGACTAAAAATAGAAAAATAAGACCAATAACCATAATCCCTAAAATCAACCAGGCAGTTGTTTTAACCCAAGACATTCCTACAACAAAGGGCAGCATGATCAATAGGAAAAAAGCCAGAATGATCAAGTCGAAAACCCGCTCTATAAAAATTGAGGAAAGAATTTCACCCGGGTTGACTTTCAGTGATGCTCCCATAAAAACAGCACGGCTAATTTCACCCAGCCGGAAAGGAAAAATGTTATTTATGAAATAACCCAGACATAATTTCCAGAATGTATCCATATAAGTCGGGCGAAAAGCAAGCAAAGCCCTCCACCCAAGTGTTCTGATCAGTAAAAATAATAATGTAAATATGGCTGAAAAGAAGTAATACCAAAAAGGAATATTTTTTAAGAGTTCAAACGCCTGATCAATTGGCACTAATTTGAACAGCGCATAAACGGCGATGAAACTCAACAAAAAACCAGGAACCCACCGACCAATACTTTTCAGATTATAAGCAGGTTGCGCTCGTTCTGATTTCAATCACCCTCCAAACGCAATACAGCCATGAAGGCATCTTGAGGGATTTCAACATTTCCCACCATCTTCATGCGCCGTTTCCCACGTTTTTGTTTTTCCAACAATTTCTTTTTTCGGGATATATCACCACCGTAACATTTGGCCAAAACGTCTTTTCTTAATGCCTTTACATTTGCACGGGAAATGATTCTTCCGCTGGCGGAGGCTTGAATAGCAACATCAAAGAGTTGTCTGGGGATCAATTCTTTTAATTTAGTGACCAAAGCTTGCCCTTTATGATATGCATCTTCCTTGTGTACAATTGCTGCTAATGCATCAACCGCTTCACCACCAACCAGGATTTCCAGTTTCACTAGATTTTCAGGCCGGTATTCAGCGAAGGAATAATCCATCGATGCATATCCTCTCGTTTTTGATTTGAGCTCATCAAAAAAATTAATGATTAATTCTGACAATGGAATTTCAAAAGATAATTGAACCCGATTGGAAGCAGGATATTCCTGATCTTTGTAAATTCCCCTTCGTTTTCTCACCATATCCATGACAGTTCCATAATAATCTGTCGGAGTTATGACTTGTAAGTTCATCCATGGTTCCAAAATCTCTATGATGTCACCTTCCTCCGGGAGCATGGCGGGTGAATCGATAAATAATTTTTGTTCATCTTTCATGATAACCTGGTATTCCACTGATGGGGCTGTTACCACAATATCCAGGTCGTATTCTCTTTCTAAACGTTCCTGAATGATTTCCATATGGAAAAGTCCCAGGAAACCGCACCGAAATCCAAAATTTAAGGCCTGAGAAGTCTCGGGAACAAATTCCAACGCTGCATCATTTAATTGCAACTTTTCTATGGAATCCCTCAAATCTGGGTAGTCTTCGCCATCCACTGGATAAATGCCGGCAAAAACCATCGGTTTGGGATGACGGTAGCCTGGTAAAGGAATTGTTGCCGGGTTTTTAGCTAGAGTGATTGTATCCCCTACCCGACATTCAGATACAGTTTTTAGTCCTGTAGCAATGTATCCGACATCTCCATCGGATAAATCAGAAACACTTCTCATGTCGGGGGCAAACACGCCAATTTCCACCGGTCTCAAATCAAGTCCATTCGACATAATCCGGATGACATCCGTATTTGTCATTTTCCCCTCAAAGATCCGCAAGTAGGCAACCACCCCTTTGTAAGAGTCATAATGGGAATCAAAAATGAGTGCCCGCATTGGCGCATCAGGATCACCCACCGGAGGTGGAACATTTTTTACAATACTTTCCAGAACTGCGCCTACATTGATACCGGATTTAGCAGAAATCTTGATTATTCCTTCGGGGTCAACACCCAGAAGGTTTGAAATTTCCTGAACCACTTCATCCGGTCGGGCAGAAGGCAAATCAATTTTATTAACCACCGGCACAATCGTCAAATCTGACTCCAGTGCCAGATATAAATTGGCTAGAGTCTGAGCTTCAATTCCTTGCGAAGCATCAACGATCAATAATGCGCCTTCACACGCTAATAAAGCCCGACTGACTTCATAATTAAAATCCACATGTCCCGGGGTATCAATTAAGTTCAATTCATAAGTTTTTTGATCTTCGGCTGTATATTTCATGCGCACAGCCGATGCTTTGATCGTAACACCTTTCTCACGCTCCAGATCCATACTATCCAAAACCTGTTCTTTCATATCACGATCAGATATTGTTTTGGTCAATTGGAGCATGCGATCAGCAAGTGTCGACTTACCATGATCAATATGAGCGATTATACAAAAATTGCGAATTAATTCATTTTCCATAGGCGAAAGAAGTATACCGCAAATTGAATTTATTCTGCTAATTTAAGCTACTCTACATCCGGAATGATTGAATTAATTGCCTCTTCAATTTGTCCTCCAGAATCTACTTCCCCAATCGACAAATATGCCAAAAATTCAATATTCCCTTTGGGTCCGATAAGTGGTGAAGTCATGAGATCTTCAAAATGAAAGCCATTATTGGAAGCAAATTCTAGCGTGTCAAAAAGAATTTTTCGATGAATGTTCGTATTCCTGATCACGCCCGCTCCTTTGGCGGCGTCTTTTCTTCCAGCTTCAAATTGAGGTTTAATCAACATAATAATTTTGCTGTCTTTATGCAACCAGGTTTTCACAACCGGTAGCAATACTTTCAGCGAAATAAAAGAGGCATCGATCGTCACAAAATCAATTTCATCTGGAAATAATTTTACATTCCGGGCATTGGTTCGTTCCATCACAACCACGCGGGGATCATTCCTCAACTTCCAGTGTAAAATTCCAAAACCCACATCGATTGCATATACTTTCATAGCACCATATTGTAGTAAGCAATCAGTAAATCCACCGGTGGACGAGCCTACATCTACACAAATTTTTCCACTTAAGTCCGTGAAACCAAAGCCTACCAAAGCACCTTCTAATTTTTCACCGCCTCTGGAGACAAATTTAGGGCCTTTTATGATCTCGACAAATGCCTGGGTGTCGATTTGTTGAGATGGTTTTAATACAATTTCTCCATCTACCTTCACTTCTCCCGCCATGACCAATCTTTGAGCCAGGCTGCGTGAGTCGACCATTTTGTGTTCGAATAAATAAACATCCACTCGTACTTTTGTCATCGTTTAGATTTTACCTTACCTTCATTACTAATTTCAGGCTTAAATCTTACTCAATTCTTTTTTATATTTTTCCAGTTATGATAATATTGTTACATGCTCAAATCGATCCTTAAAGAAATGCGCATTTATCAATGGATCAAGAATACATTTGTTCTCATTCCATTGGTTTTTGATCGCCAATTATTCTTAATTGAGCCGCTTACCAGGACAATCATTGGATTTTTCTTATTTTGTTTGGTTTCCTCCAGTGTCTACCTGATCAACGACATTCTGGATGTTGAAGCTGACCGTAAACATCCAAAAAAGAAAGCTCGTCCGATAGCTTCAGGAGATTTACCCATTCCAATCGCAATTGGTTCAGCTGTTTTTCTGATATTAGTTTCAATTACCGGTGCTTATTTTCTCTCCAAACCTTTTTTGTTCATATTAATTGTATATTTCCTGATCAATTTAGCTTATTCAATGCGGCTGAAATATGTTCCTTTATTAGACGTAATTATTATCGCTGCTGGTTTTGTACTCAGAGTAGCAGCGGGAGTTTCCATTATTCAGGTGGAGAGATTTTCTCCCTGGCTATACGTTGTTACAACTGTTCTGGCACTATTCTTTGGTCTTGGAAAAAGACGGGGAGAACTGGCTACCGTTCAGCAAAATAATAATGAGCAAAGAAAAGTTCTTGATGGTTACACAATCCCTCTGTTAGATCAATTAATTACGATTATTTCTGCAACGACGATTATTTCCTACAGTCTGTATACATTTTCAGCACCGAATTTACCCGACAACCATGCCATGATGTTGACAATCCCATTTGCTATCTATGGCATTTTCAGATATCTTTATTTAATTCAGGTAAAAAAGGAAGGTGGTGCACCGGACGAGTTGGTTTTATCCGATCGCCCACTACAAATCACCTTTTTACTATTTGCAGCTTCGGTAGTGATAATTTTTTATCTATTTTAATTATGCCTGCTACAATTTCAACTGCCCCTGGAAAAACAATTCTTTTTGGTGAACATGCTGTGGTATATGGTCAACCAGCCATCGCAGTGCCAATCAATGAAAGACAAGCCAAAGTAAAAATATTTCCCTCGATCGGGTCCCCAACCGGTGATGTCCAATTTATCGCCCCTCAGGTTGAATTTGATAAAAATTACAATGAGATGGATATACATCATCCCTTAAGGATCGCTGTGGATGAAGTGAAGAAATATCTGAATATCTCAGACTATCCTGCCTGCAAAGTACATATGAGTTCTACCATTTCAATCTCCGCAGGTTTAGGTTCCAGCGCTGCGATTTCTGTTGCATTGATCAAAGGGTTGTTTAATTTTGTTGGCTATCAACCCTCCCAAAAAGAGATATCCGACCTGGCTTACCTGGTCGAAATTGAATTTCATGGGACACCTTCAGGTATCGATAACACGGTGATTGCATTCAATCGCCCTGTTTATTATCAAAAAAACAAAGAATTTGAATTTATTATTCCAGGTGGTGAATTCACTATCATCATCGCTGATAGCGGCGTTAAAGGAAATACAAAGGAGGCGGTCTCTGCGGTGAGAGAACGCTGGAGAAACAACCCGAATCAATTTGAAGATTACTTTAAAAATATCGGGGAAATTGTCATCAACGCAAAAGCAGCCCTCGAAACTGGCAATCAAGCACATTTAGGCAAGCTTATGATTGCTAATCAGGACCTCTTGAGAAAAATTGGTGTCTCCCATCCATCGCTGGAGAACCTAATAGAAATCGCTCAGAACAATGGAGGGCAAGGAGCAAAACTCTGTGGAGGTGGTCTGGGCGGAAATATTATCATTTTGACAGATAAAAATAAAGCGGAAACGCTCTCAGAAGTTTTACTAAAAAATGGTGCATCTCAGGCAATTATTATGACCTTAACGAAAGATAAGTACGTATGAAAGACTTAATTATGATCAAATGGGGCGGATCACTGATCACAGAAAAAGATAAGCCATTCACCCCCCGCCTTGAGATCATTCAATCTTTAGCAAAACAAATTAAAAGAATTACCGAAATTAAACCAGATTTAAAAATCATCCTCGGCCACGGTTCCGGATCTTTTGGTCATGCCGTAGCCTCTACTTTTCAAACCCGCAAAGGTGTGAAAACACAGGAGGAATGGCTGGGTTTCTCACGTGTCTGGCATGCAGCCCGAAATTTAAATGAGATTGTCACCCAATCACTTCATGAACAGAACATCCCCAGTATAACTTTCTCGCCGATGTCTTTCATTTCATCAACCAATGGGAAAGGCACCCAATTTTTTCAATTTCCATTTGAAAAAGCGATAACTTCTCAAATCCTGCCTGTCGTTCATGGGGATGTATTATTCGATCATATATTAGGTGGTACGATTTTATCCACGGAAGATATCTTCTCATATTTATCCCTTTTTTATCAACCACAAAAAATTCTCCTGGCTGGAATTGAAGATTTTATCTGGGCGGATTTTCCTGAAAAAAAGGTTCCGATTAAAACCATAACCCCCAGGAACTTCAACCAAATTAAAAATCAAATCCGTGGATCCTCAAGTGTCGATGTAACCGGGGGAATGCTTGAAAAGGTAAAACTAATGTTGGATCTTGTAAAGCGATCCCCGGGTACAAAAATCAGTATTTTTTCCGGATTATCACCAGATAGTTTAATCCATGAGGTGTTCGATAATCCGACTGGAACTATTATAGAAATGGAGTAAAAGATGACGATAAATTCAATGAGCGTATTGGAAAAAAATGAAGATAAATATTTAGCCCCTTACGGGTGTAAAAGCAAATATTCGAAAGGCAGATTATATCCTGATAGTGAACCTGCGTACCGGACACGATTTCAAAGAGATCGTGACCGGATTATCCACACATCTGCCTTTCGAAGATTGGAATATAAAACCCAGGTTTTCATCAACTACGAAGGTGACCACTACCGAACCAGGTTAACCCACACTTTGGAAGTCACCCAGATTGGTCGTTCGATTGCCCGTGCGCTCGGCGCGAACGAAGATCTTGTGGAAGCAATTTGTCTGGCTCATGACCTGGGACACCCCCCTTTTGGACATTCCGGCGAAATGACCCTCAATCGCTTGCTGGTAGATCAAGGTGGTTTTGACCACAATAAACAATCTTTTCGGGTGGTGACCAAGCTGGAAAAACGCTATCCTGATTTTCCAGGTTTAAATCTTTCCTGGGAGGTTTTGGAAGGAATGGTAAAGCACGAGTCCGAATATGATGTATCAGATGCAAAAGATTTCAACCCCGAGTTACGAGGCAACATTGAAACGCAAATCGCAAATGTAGCCGATGAATTAGCTTACACAGCTCATGATCTGGATGATGGATTAAGGTCCAGAATGATTTATCCTGAAATGCTTGCTGGCATCGAATTATGGGAGATTTTGTGTGCCAATGTGAATTGGTCGGGCGGAGAATTAGATGATTTAACTCGCCATTCAATGATTCGTCAGTTAATTGGGATGGAAATTGATGATGTTTTGAATCACAGTGATTCCCTTCTAAAAAACCACTCTATCCGATCGGTTGAAGAAGTTCAACGGATGCCTTTCAACATCATTGGTTTCAGTGAAGGGATGCTCAGAAGGAATCGGGCTTTGAAGGATTTTCTATTTAATAATTTATATCGACATTACCGGGTACAAAGAATGTCATTTAAAGCTGGGCAAATATTATCTGAATTATTTAAAACATACATGCTGGAACCAAGCGTTTTACCAAACCACATTCAAGATCGCCTGGAAAAGAATGTTCCGGAAAGAGTTGTTTGCGATTACATCGCTGGTATGACAGACCGTTTTGCAATCGAAGAGCACCAAAAGCTATTTGATCCAACCTTATTACCGTGATAAAATTCACCCTCCTCTAATTTGAGGAGGACAATTTTGAAAAAACAAACAAGCAGACCAGGAAGGTATCTATGGCAGAAACATCATATTTAACGGCAGATGGCCTCGAGAAATTAAAAAAAGAACTTGTGCATTTAAAAACAACAATGCGGGATGATCTTTCCAAGAGATTGCGTGCGGCCATTCAAATGGGAGATCTTTCTGAAAACGCAGATTATATCCAAGCGAAAGAAGAACAAGGATTTTTGGAAGGCAGGATTCTGGAATTAGAAAGTCTCTTGAGCAATGTGAAAGTGATTGAAGAAAAAAACCGCCGCGATGGGAAAGTTGATATTGGATCAATTGTAAGTGTACAGGAATCGACCTATCCTGTGGAAACATATTATCTTGTTGGACCAAAAGAAGCAGACCCATCCAATGGGAGAATCTCTTACCAGTCTCCCATAGGAAAAGCATTGCTCAACCATCAATTAGGTGATGAAGTGACAATCGAAACCCCCGGAGGCAGGCTAAAATTAAAAATTATCAAAATTGAGTAATATCTCCATAGGTGAACGCTGTTAGGAGTTTTTTGGCGAGAGCAGTCTTACATAAAAACCAGTTCGCTACATAACCTGGTGGTTCAAAATAGAGAAAAAAAAACCGGAGGATACCACAAATACCTCCGGTTTTTTTAATTTAATTAGTTTATTTTGGCCAAATAGCCAGTTCCAGAGTCAAACGATCGAAGAAACTATTTTCGGGTAATGCGCCTTGACCATAATTCATATCAACCACCCGGGCTTCAAGTATTAATGTGGCAGTTTCTAAAATAACTTTTCCACCTGGTTCTAACAAAATTGGTTCGCCTTTAGAAGCCAGCCTGTTTGCAATCGCTGCATCGTCATAAGCATGTTGGCTCATCAAAACTTTTGTCACAGTTTGAATGTCATTTTTATCAAACAACCAGACTTCAAAAGCGGTGATTTTCTTTGGTTCGCCTACACCAATGGTTTCTGAAATTCCAACACCACACTCACCCAGGAATTCACCGGTGGGAGAATCAATACTGAAAGAATCATCAAATAAATCGTCACCGGTTACATACGTACTCATAAATTGAGTGATCGGAACATCCTGGTCTGGAGTAGTATATTCAGCTGGTATGCCCTGGTAAGTGCCCATTTCTGATACTGGAACCTCAGGAGCAGATCTATCCGGGATACCACCATTACCGTTTCGTTTACGAATAAAGAATATGTAGATCAATGCACCACCAATTAATAAGGTGATAAAGCATAAGACTCCCACCAGGACAAAAGGATTAAATTTGGATTTCTTATCCTCTACTTTTTCATCCACATCAACAGGTTTTGCTTCTCCATCCGTCTCTATGACGACGTCCGGTGTCTGAATCTCTGCCGCGGGTTGTTCCTGCTCTGGCAAAGCAACCTGGGCTAATCCCAGCGCAGTTCGGAATTGATCAATGTCGGTAATGGTTAATCCACAGTCGCCAGGCATTAATCTGGATAACTTCTCTTCGCTAACAGATCCTAATCCTTCTAGGCGTCCTTTTGCTTGTATGGCATCACCGGTTTTCATAAATGAATGAACAACCATACAGAAATAATCATCCTGCAAATCTGCCCTCAGGTATGAAGGATCAGCATCAGTCCATTTGACCGGCATTAATCCCCAACCTAAAATTGGCAGCCCAATAATCAAACCAATGAGAAAACCTATTCCTGCCGCTATCAATGGTCTCTTTAAGTATTCTTGGAATTTATCCATTTTTCTGCTCCTGGTGATTTGACATAATTTTGAATTATTACATTTTGATTTTAGAACAAAGCGTCTAAAAATGCAACAATTCAATCACATTTATCTAGTTGCAGATTTTATGCCAGATCTTCCTTTTCTCCAGTCAGAATATCGGATTGCAAAAAAGTTTCCTCACATTTCAGGCATTGAAGGTCGCGCTTGTTCAAAACCACCAATGTTCCTTGACAATTCGGACAGGATTCTGCTACAGGCTGTTTCCAGGAAGTAAATTGACATTCAGGATAATTCGAACATCCATAGAAAATGCGCCCTTTTCTGGTTCTCCGAATAACAACTTCACCGGTAGAGCAATCAGGGCATTTTACGCCAATTTTTTCTAAAATCGGTTCAGTATACCGACAGGTTGGAAAATTACTACAGCTAATAAATTTACCAAATCTACCAAATCGAACAACCAATTCATGACCACATTTTGGACAATCTCTGCCAATTTTTTCTAATTCTGTTTTCGTTTCTGGCATTTCCTCTTTTGCCCGATTTAAATGGACGGAAAAATCCTTATAAAAATCTCTGATCACTGAATTCCATACCTTTTCACCAGAAGCGACCTGATCCAGGGCTGTTTCCATGGAAGCAGTAAATCCTGTGTCAACAACTTCGTTAAAATGCGCAACCAGCAAATCATTTACAGTCATACCAGTTTCAGTGGGAAATAATCGTTTCTTTTCTCGTTCAACATACCCCCGTTCTTGTATCGTTGAAAGAATCGGTGCATATGTCGAAGGTCGTCCAATCCCGTATTCTTCCAATAATTGAACCAAAGAAGCTTCTGTAAACCGTGGGGGTGGCGCTGTAAAATGTTGCTCAGGAATTAAACGAACAAGCTCCTGCTTTTGACCATCCTCTAAATTGGAGGGTAACAATACAACGGAGTCATTCCCATTTAATTTGTCTTCATCTTTTGCTTCTTCATAGACGACCAGAAAGCCTGAAAAACGCAAAGTCGATCCGGACGCACGAAATTCATATTGGTTTTCTTTTCCATCCGCCTGAATTTCGACGGAAACTGTATCGTAAATAGCTGCTTCCATTTGAGAAGCCACGAATCGCTTCCAAATTAGTTGATAAAGTTTATACTGATCACCTTTTAAATATTTCTTAATTTCTTCTGGAGATCGCAAAACAGAAGTTGGCCTGATCGCTTCATGAGCTTCCTGAGCTTTGACAGCTCTGGTTTTATGTTGGGGTAAAGTGGCAGGTAGAAAAGATTTTCCAAATTTTGAAATAATATAATTGCGGACTTCTTTTTGAGCTATTTCAGAGATATTTGTCGAATCGGTGCGCATATAGGTGATCAAACCTGTTGCACCACCTTCGCCCATATCCAAACCTTCATAGAGTTGTTGAGCTAAAGCCATCGTACGCCGGGCTGTAAATCCCAGCCGGCGTGATGCTTCCTGTTGCAGAGAACTGGTAATAAAGGGTGCAGGAGCTTTCCGTTTTCTTTCACCTTTTTTTACTTTTGTGATCCAATAATTGGCATGTTCAAGATCGCCCAAAAAGCTGTGAGCCTTCTCTTTGTCATTTAACGTGGGTTCTTCGCCATTAATCCGGAATAATTTAGCAATGTAAGTTTTTTTCGATTGTTCTGGCTTGAGTTCAACCTCAATTGTCCAGTATTCTTCCTGGATGAAATCTTCGATCTCTCTCTCACGCTCAACAATTAATCGCAACGCAACAGATTGGACCCGACCCGCAGATAAACGGCTGCGAACCTTCTGCCACAATAATGGGCTTAAGTTATAACCAACCAATCGGTCGAGTATTCTGCGGGCTTGTTGGGCATTCACAAGGTCCATATTGATCGTTCTAGGATGACCGAAAGCTTCTTCAATTGCGGGTTTTGTGATTTCATGAAAGACGACCCGATATGTTCGATTTTCATCTATTACAGCTGATTCCATTAAATGCCAGGCAATCGCTTCTCCTTCCCGGTCAGGATCAGTTGCCAGATAAATCTGCTCAGCTGTTTTCGCAAGTTGTTTCAATTCTTTTACAATCGGTCTTTTCTCATTTGGTACCCGATATTTAGGAGTAAACTGATTTTCAACATCCACTGCTAATTCAGACCGCAACAAATCACGAACATGTCCAACAGAAGCTTTCACTATATAATCTTTACCTAAAAATCGTTGAACGGTCTTGGCTTTCGCGGGAGATTCAACGATCACAAGCTTTCCATTTAATTTTGGTTGTTTTTTAACTACCGGAGGGGGCGTTAAATGTTTATGTTCCTCAGTATTTCCAGTTCTATAGAGAGTCGTACCACAAACAGAACAAACTCCTTTTGTTACCGGCGCACCAATTTTGTTATATGTTGCTTCCGTGTTTTTTATTTCACGTTTTGTTCTGCATTTTACACAATAAGCTTCCAAAACAATTCCTCCTACAAATAATCTTCCAAACCGTTTTCGGTCAAGTATTTTACGACATTTTTAATTTCTTGGGATTTTTTGCGATCACATATCAAAATGGTGTTATCACATTCGACAATCACCAGGTTTTCAATACCCATGGTCACAATCATATGTTTGTCTGATTGCGAATAGACTAAAGTATTCCTCGTTTCAAACCCATGATGGCTTAACGCTAAGTTTACATTTCCATTATGATCGGATTCCATCACATCGAATAATGATTCCCAACTGCCAACATCGAACCACCCGAGATGGGCTCCTGGTATAACAATAACGTTCAATGCGTGTTCCATAATTCCATAATCAATCGTTTCTGGAATTATTTTCTCCCAAAGAATCGGTAACATTTTTTCAAAACTTCCTTCATCAAGTGAATTTTTAATCGCCTCAAGAATCTGATTTAACTCCGGCATTTGTCTTTTGAATTCTTGCAAAATTGCATCCACATGCCACAGAAACATTCCGGAGTTCCAATCATAAACACCCGACGCAAACATAAGTTTTGCTTTTTCCTCATCAGGTTTTTCAATAAATTGTTTCACTTTAAATGCCCAGCGATCCTCAAACTGATTAACTGGGTCGCCTTTATGGATGTATCCATAACCGGTCGCCGGGAATGTCGGATGAATTCCCAATGTGATCAAATATTTTTCTTTGGCAGCTTGATAACCGGATTTCAATATGTTTAGAAACTCGGGAATATTTCGAATAAAATGGTCAGCGGTTAAAATTACCAGGATTGCTTCAGGATCCAGTTGCTTAATGTATGTTGCTGCATAACCTACTACGGAGGCAGTTCCCTTGGGAAATGGCTCTATCAGGAAATTTCTCCTGGGAATCTGTGGGGTTTGTAATGACAATGGTTCAGCTTGTTCAGCAACAGTGACAACAAAAATTCGATCGGGAGAAAACAATCCTTCCAGACGGTTAACGGAGATTTGGAAGAGAGTCTCTTCACCAAATATCTTTACCATCTGTTTGGGCGTTTTCCTTGTGGATAATGGCCAAAGCCTGGTTCCACCACCGCCAGCCATAATGACAGCATAAAAATGTTCATAATTTTCCATCATGAATAATAATCCCCTCTTTCTTCTCTGATGACTACGTATTTCATCCCACCCACCTGTTTGGTCAAACCTTTCAATTCCAGCATAGCCAGGTAAGAACTTACTTGTGAGATGGGTAATTCGGATAAATTGGTGATCTCATCGACATGTAAAGGTTCATTCGATAAAACCCGCAGTATTTTTTCTTCAAACAGGTCAATCGGATATTCTTTTCTAAACGTTTTTCTTTCCTGAATCAGTTCAACTTGAATATCCTGTAAGACCTCTCGAATATCCAATAATGGTTTTGCACCCTGTTGGATTAATTTATTTGTGCCTTTACTCTGAACATTGTAGATACTTCCAGGGACGGCATAAACATTCCTTCCCTGACTGGCAGCAAAATCAGCGGTGATCAAAGCTCCGCTTGTTTGCCCTGCTTCCACCACAATCGTAGCTCGGGATAATCCAGAAATAATCCGGTTTCTAGGCGGAAAATTGTTTGCTTCAGGAGCTGTCCCGGGAGGGTAATCACTGATCACTGCCCCGGCTTTGGAAATATCTTCCGCCAATTTTTTGTGTTCTGCCGGGTAAATTCGGTCTACTCCACTGCCCAGCACCGCAATCGTCCTCCCACCAGCTTCCAGAGCGCTCTTATGGGCAATACCGTCAACACCCCGCGCTAATCCGCTCACAATCGTAATTTTGTGGTCAGCCATCACCCGGGAGAATTCTTCGGTAATTTGTTTTCCATAATGGGTTACTTTTCTGGTGCCCACAATAGCAACTGCCCACTCATCCTCCAAGGATAATTCTCCTTTTAAATAGATAACTGGTGGTGGTTGATCGATTTCCTTCAAATACCGGGGATATTCTGGATCTTCTTTGATTAAGATTTTTATACCAGCAGATTGAATCCGCTTTACATATTGATTAAGGTCTAAATCTTTGCGAATTTGTAACACACGTTCACAAATTTTTTCAGATAATCCGGTTTCCTTTAATGCGGAAAGTGGCGCGTTCCAGGCAATTTCAAGATCACCGAAGTAATCTTCCAACGCCTGCATCCTGACAGCACCGATCCCCTTGATTAAGCTAAATCCAACCCAATAGTTTCTTGGATCCATACTTAATCCTGGTTATAGTATTCCAATGGTTTTACAACCATGATTTTATTTTCAATATCAATTTTTTCAATTAAATTTAATAATGCAGGAAACAAGGTTTCTTTTCTATCTTCGCCAATAATGACATAGACGTCATTCGCCCCTGTTTCAAGTATTTCCGTCAGGACACCGATTTTTGACCCATCGACAGCCATTACAGAACACCCAATGAGTTGATGATGGTAATACTCTCCCTCAGGAAGCTCAGGAAGTTCATCCGTTTCAACAAACACAAAATCGCTTTTAAATTTTTCGACTTGATCAATGTGGTTGTATTCATCAAATTGAATAAAGAACCCCTTGGAATGTTCTTTGATCGAACGAATGTGCACTGGTATATATTCCTCCCCAACAAACACCTTTTTGCCCTTCTTTATTCGTTCAGGAAAATCGGTCAAGATATAAAAGGATATTTCCCCATCCAGTCCATGCGCTTTACCAAGACGTCCAATAGCCAAATAGACAGGCTCGCTTTGTGTGAGCGAGCCTGTGCCATTCATATCAGGTTCAGACAGCCCCCGATGTTTTTTTTTCATCGAGGTTCCACCACATCCAATGAGGCTTGTTTCCCCTCACGGGCGGCTGCTACACGCAATAATACGCGCATTGAATTTGCTACACGCCCCCCTTTTCCAATGACGCGCCCCATGTCTTCTTTGGCTACCATTAACTCCACACGAGTTTTGTTCCCACCTCGATCGCATTTTACTTCAGCCTGGGAGGGGTCATCTACCAATGAACGAGCTATAAATTCAATTAATTCTTTCACGGCTAATTCCTTTCTTAAAGCAAGTTTTTTGACTACGCTTAATAAGTGATGAAAATTAAGCCGGATTCGTTTTCTGGTTGGATGTGTGTTTCGTGTAAATCTTTTCCGCTTCTTCTTTTAATACATCCATCGACTCACCTTTCTTAAAACGGTCGAATCTCTCCAGAAGACCTACTTGCTTAAATATCTGTTCAACTGAGTCACTGGGCTGAGCGCCTTTGCCCATCCAATCAAATACACGCTCTTCCTGGACGCTGATTGTTGAAGGCTCTGTCCTGGGATTATAAAAACCTAAAACTTCTAGAAATTTCCCGTCCCGTGGACTTTCTTTATCAGCTGCAATAATACGGTAGGTTGGTTGACCTTTTAATCCTTGTCTTCGTAATCGAATCCTTACCATCGATTTTTTCTCCTGTTTTTTAATAAATTTTATTTTTGATCATCGGATGTCAATCTGATTCTGAGAGGAAACGTTGAAGGGACGTTTAAAGAATCATGTTGATCATCAGACTAACCGAATAAACGTGGTAATCCCCGCCCTCCGGATTTTTGAAAAGTTTTCATCAATTTCTTTATATCACGATATTGCTTAATTAAGCGATTTACATCTTGTACTTGAGTGCCAGATCCAGAAGCAATTCTTCGTCTGCGTGACGCATTAAGTATATCCGGAAATCGTCTTTCTTGTGAAGTCATCGAATTTATAATAGCTTCCGTCTGTTTTAATTGGTTTTCTGCGTCTTTTGGATTCACTGACCTGGCCATTTGCCCCATGTTACCTGGCATCATTTCTAATATTTGAGAGATGGACCCCATTTTCTTGATTTGTTTGAGTTGTTGCAGAAAATCTTCCAAAGAAAATTCTCCGCTGATCATTTTCTGAGCCTGGGATTGGGCTTCTTTTTGGTCAAAAGCCATTTCCGCTTTTTCGATCAACCCAATTACATCTCCCATACCCAAAATTCGGGAAGCAAGACGACCTGGATCATAAACTTCCATGGCGTCAATACCTTCCCCGGTGCTGAGGAACTTGATCGGAACACCGGTAACACTACGAATCGAAATCGCAGCTCCACCCCTGGCATCACCATCAATTTTCGTTAATACCAACCCTGTGATCGAAACTGTATCCCGAAAACCTTCAGCAACATGTAAAGCTTCCTGACCAATCATAGAGTCTACGACCAGTAATATTTCGACAGTTTTTACCCTCGATTGGATTGCACGAAGCTCATCCATTAAATCCTGATCTAACTGTGAGCGTCCAGCGGTGTCGATAATGACAACTGTGTACCCACCTTTACGGGCAAAATCATACGCATGAAAAGATACTTCCGGTGGTTTCTTCCCATCTTCGGTGAAAACTGGTACATCGATCCGTTCACCCAGGGTCTGCAATTGTTTTATGGCAGCGGGACGATATGGGTCAGCAGCAACCATTAAAACTCGTTCGCCTTGTGATCTGAGTTTCTTGGCTAATTTGGCTGAAGCAGTGGTCTTACCAGATCCCTGCAAGCCAACCATCATGATTACATAAGGTTTTTCTCCGCTCAAATTGATTTTTGATGGTTCACCTAATGTCTTAATTAACTCTTCGTTGACAATTTTTATAACTTGCTGCCCGGGATTCAGCGCTTTGGACACTTCCGACCCAATGGCCCTTTCACGAACCTGGGCTACAAACTTTTTTGCAACGCTAAAATGGACGTCTGCTTCCAATAACGCCAGCCGCACCTCTCGCATTATATTATCAACATCACCCTCGGAGAGTTTTCCTCTCCGGCGTAATTCTTTAAATATCCCGTCCAGTCTTCCAGTTAAATTCTCAAACATAAATTATCTTCAATATTACTTAACATTTAATAGCGAGCAAAATTTTAGCTTGTTCAACAATTTTGGTCAAGGAATTCTAACACAGGTGTTTTCCCAGGGTAAAATACAAATCAATTTAGGTAGTTTTTTTTGTGAAATAGTAGATAACCTGCTAAATAACGCATCTTTTCATAATGATGTGTGTTATCTTGATAGGTAAGACGATATACTGTAGCACACAAAAAATTATTAGAAAAATTGGAGAGTAGAATGGCACAAGTAGCAATTGTCACAGACAGTACAGCTTATATTCCCCAGGAATGGGCGTCGGAATTTAAACTGCAGATAGCACCTTTACAGGTTATTTGGGGGGAAGAACAATTTCGTGATGGAGTGGATATTCAACCACTTGAATTTTATGAAAAATTACAAACCGCTGAAGTAATGCCATCCACCTCTCAAGCCACGCCCGGAGCTTTGAAAGAAATCTACAAAGAATTAACAAACCAGGGCTTTGATATTTTCTCTATTCACATCTCTTCCAAATTATCTGGCACCATTGATTCAGCTGAACAGGCAAAAGCCATGTTGGAGATTGATAATATTGAAATCTTTGATTCAGAAACAACAGGCATGGCTTTAGGATTTCAAGTATTGGCCGTCGCTCGTGCGGCTGCGAACGGAGCATCACTAAAAGATGTTGTCAAAATTGCGAAAAAAGCACGCGAAAATACAGGTGTTTTATTTGCAGTCAACACACTTGAATTTTTACATCGCGGAGGTCGTATCGGCGGAGGTGCGGCATTCCTTGGCACCATGTTGAAATTGAAACCGATTCTCGAAGTGCGTGAAGGAAAAATTGAAGCAGCGGGAAAAGTTCGCACGATGAATAAGGCTGTTGACAAAGTCATTGAAATTATGAAATCACAGATTGGTAATCGAACACCCATCCGAATTGCCATCCAGCATGCCAATGCCTTACCAGAAGCGAAAATTCTTCTCGATAAGGTTCTGAAGTCATTGCCTGAAGAAGATGTCGTTGAGGCAGCAATTGCCGATGTCAGCCCGGTCATTGGGACTCATACAGGCCCTGGTGTGGTCGGGATTGCCTATATGGCTGGTATGTAATAAAAAGAACGTCCGCAAGGACGTTTTTTATTTTGATAAGTATCCTTGCTTCTACTGACAGAGATCACAATTACTTGCATTCATATGCGATTATCAATCCTTTTCCGATAAAATGAAATCATTATTATTTCATGTTTATTTGAAAGGATTAAAAAATGACTTTAACTGAAAAGCTCGGCGTTCAAATTCCGGAAATTTTATTACCGGTTAATACAATTGATTTCCAAAAATGGGCTGTGATTGCATGTGATCAATACACCTCGCAACCGGAATATTGGAAGGATGTCGAAAATTTAGTTGGTCACTCTCCATCCACCTTAAAAATGGTTCTTCCCGAAATTTATTTGGATACTGATAATGAAATTGACAGAATTGAATCCACCAAGCAAACCATGGAGAACTATCTTGACCAAGGGCTTTTTCGTTCTTTCGAGGGATTTATCCTGGTTGAACGCAAAATCGGGACGAAAACCAGATTTGGTTTGATGCTGGCCCTGGATTTGGAAAAATATGATTTCTCCAAAGGATCTCAAACCTTAATTCGGGCAACGGAAGGAACTATCATCGAAAGACTTCCACCCCGAATCCGTATTCGGGAAGGCGCAAAATTGGAATTTCCCCATATTTTGGTTCTGATCGATGACCCACAAGGAACAGTAATTGAACCATTTATTGATCAACGACAACAATTGGATAAATTATATGATTTTGAATTGATGAAAAATAGTGGCCATTTGACTGGCTACGGAATTAATAAGGTAGACCAACTTGACACTGTCCTCACTGCATTGGGTAACCTTGCAAATCCAGAATGTTTCAAAGATCATTACAATGTTGGTGATGACGTTGGTGTCCTTCTTTTTGCCATGGGTGATGGCAATCATTCACTGGCGACAGCAAAATCCATTTGGGAAACGATGAAGCCAACCGTCGGGCCAAACCATCCAGCCAGATATGCACTGGTTGAAATTGAAAATATTCATGATTCGGGGTTGGAATTTGAGCCCATCCACCGGGTATTATTTAACCTGAAAGACGATATTCTTGAAAAAATGCGAAACTTCTGGGATGGGGAGATCAACCTGAAACAGTTTACTCAGGCACAAGAAATGATCGATGAAGTCGATCAACAAACAGGGAAATCTCACAAATTTGGTTTTATTTCACCAAGTGGTTTTTCTGTCGTTGAAGTAAAACAACCTTCTACAAATTTGCCCGTTGGCACATTACAACTTTTTCTTGATGGATTTTTACGCTCTGGTGGAGCAGAAAAAATTGATTATGTTCATGGGAGTGAAGTAACGTGTCGTCTTGGGTCAACACCAGGCAATTGCAGCTTTTATCTTCCCACGATGGAAAAGGACCAATTATTTAGAACCGTGATATTGGATGGTGCTTTACCGCGTAAGACTTTTTCCATGGGAGAAGCTTACGAAAAAAGATTTTACCTGGAAGGGCGAAAAATTACACAGTAAATTTTCAGAAGAGGTGTTTGATCCCAGCAAACACCTCCTTTTCTTTTATAATAGAGTCACTTAAATGAATGCATGCTTCGGCAAAAGGAAATCTATGTTTTCACCGGAAATGAAAAATTTTACCAATCCTCTCCCTCCCAGCGAAGTTCAAATCCTGGATTTAAAGATTGAACCATGGGAGGATAAGAAGCGCTACAAGGTATTCTTGAAAATTTCAGAATTTACACATCCCCCCAACTTAAATTTCTATATTTCAACCCATAATTCTGAAATAATTAGTGAAGTGACAATGATCGAAAATGTTGACACTGACATTGTGTTTACCATGCACTTACGTAACCATCATCAACCGGATCAATTAACTTTAACTGGCGAAATTTTTTATCCTGATGACATAGGAAAGGTTGATGAAAAATCTATCTCTTTCAATATAAATGATTAATAAATTCGATCAATTCGGAAAAACTTTTACTATATTATTCATCATGCTGTGGGGGATAATTTTATCCGGTTGCCAATCCATTGGCCCTGAAAAAAAATTAAATCAAGAAAATGAAAATATAGCTACACCTGCGTATACTTTAATGCCACAACAGCCAACCCCACTTAGCACTCTTGTTCCAGCGACCATAATTTCAGGCCCCGATCTGACCACTTCCGAGGTTGATGATCAAATAGAAAATGACATAACACCAACGCTGATGATTGTTCAATTGTCATCACCGCTGGAAGGTATTCCATTAGAAGAATTATCGCAAATCGTCTCAAATCCTTTTGATTATGCCGGTGATGGAAAAGATGAAGGACATCATGGTACTGATTACTCTTTTTATCAATATAAAACCTATAAGAGCATCGAGAATTTGCCAGTCCTTTCCATCACTTCAGGAAAAGTACGCTCAGTTCTGAATAATCGCCCACCTTACGGTAATACGATTTTGATCGAAACGCCTTTTTCAGCCCTGCCAGTTTTTTTTGCAGATTATCTCCAGGTTCAATATCCTGTTTCTGACGTGCCATATTACACAAACTTAAGTTGCCCGGAATTTCAATTGATTGAAAATTCAAAAGATTCTACCTCACGATCGTTATATGTTCTTTATGGCCATTTATTCTCTCCCCCAGCAGTAAAAATCGATTCTCTTATTTTTGGCGGTGAGAAAATTGGTGAAGTTGGGAATTCTGGATACTCCGGGAATCCTCATTTGCATCTGGAATTCAGAATTGGGCCATCTGGTTATCGCTTCGAGGAAATGGCTCATTATGATAACACCGCGTCGCAAGAAGAAATTTATAATTATTGTTTATGGCGCGTGTCGGGACTCTTCTATCAGATTGATCCTATGGCTACCATCGAGTTTTATTTACAAAATCGTTAATTCGGAATTAAGGTGAACTGAAGGTTAAAATGCTACAATCAGAAAAGAACTTTTCTGATGCTCAATCGAATTATTGAAAATGAACAATCATAATAAACCTAAAGAGGTGAATTCCAATAATCTATGGATCATTCTGGCCATTACTAATTTAGTATTGGTTTTGTTTATTGTTAACAATGTTCTTACACCCCGACTGCAATCGAAATCAAATCAGGTTGATGCACAACCGCCTACATTAGCTGCTGATACAGGTGTTGTCACCACCGTTGAAAATCCTGGGAATCCGGAATTTTCAGAGAGCTTACTCTCCTTAGATAATCCTTCTTCAGAAATACCGTTGTACATACTGTCTATTTATGTGAATCAAAAATCGCAATTATATGCTTTTCACCCGGATGGCATTCCTTTTACGCGTTTACTGGATGAACCTTATGAAGAAATTCACCCTGCAATCAGCCATGACAACACCAAAATTGCTTATTCAGCCAAGAAAAATGGATATTGGGATATTTATATTCTGGATTTTAGTGATGGATCTGAAAAACGTGTAACTGATTCTCCCGAATATGACGGCTCTCCCACCTGGTCTTCTGACGATTTGTACCTGGCCTATGAATCCTATCGTAATGGAAATCTGGATATATTCATTCAGGATCTGCAAAATCTGGAGACAGCTCCGATACAACTAACTAATGGAGATGCACCTCAATTTTCTCCTGCCTGGAGCCCGGACGGGAGGAAAATCGCTTTTGTATCTACTGAGGGTGGAAATGAAGAAATTTGGCTGGCAAAGTTGGGTACGATTGAAGACCGTTTCGAAAAAATTACCGATCGGCCAAAGCAAATCGATATTCATCCTCAATGGTCTGCAGACGGTGAAAAGTTGCTCTGGACCAGTGAAAACTATGGATATCCCAGAATCATGCAGGCTGATTTTTCCAATTCAAGTGTCATGATTTCAGAAGTTAGTATGGGAGATTCAGCAATCTTAACCACCAATTTGATTGCTTATATTCAATTGGAAGCCAATCAAAATTTCTTAATTTCGAAAAATCAAACAGGAAAATTGCTATTTCCTTCCACTGAAATTCCCGGAAATGTTAATGGATTTGCGATAATTCCAAACCATGCTGATAACGAATTCTTACTTTCACTAATAGAAAAAAACCCCAAACTTACCAAAATGAATGAAAAGAATCAACTGAGTAATTCGACAAAGCTGGTCTTTCTGGAAAATGTTGAGGCTGAATATCCATTTCTTTCCGGCTCAGTGGTTCAACCATTTACTGAGTTGCGCACCTCGATTGCCAATATTTCCGGTTGGGATTTTCTCAGACAGTTAGAAAAAACTTACATTCCCATTACCGATCCTTCAACCCCAGGTACCGCGGAGGAATGGCTATACACAGGACGTGCCTTTGAATTCAATCCGCTTTCGATTCATGCCGGATTAACCACCACGATCAAAGAAGAAAGAAGTGGGCAGACCTATTGGCGAATATTTATCAAAGCCAGATATCAGGATGGATCCCAGGGATTCCCGATCAAACAAATGCCCTTTGATCTTTCTGCCAGATATAATAACGATCCTGACACATACGAAACCGGCGGGATGAATATACCAATTCCAGAGGGATACTGGATTGATCTGACCGAATTAGCGCTGAGTGAATCCTGGGAAAGAGTTCCTGCAATGGCTAATTGGCAAAAATATTTTAATTCGACCCGATTTAATCAATTTATTTATTCAAATGGGTTGGATTGGTACGCAGCCATGAAGGCGTTATATCCAATCGAAGCATTCAAATCTCCAACTCCAATTCCCACCAACCCATTAACACCGACGGTCAGCCCGACCATCCGCTATTATCGATCTCCCACCATTACTTCCACACCCACTGAAACAGTTGTCCCGACCAGACGACCCACATGGACCCCTCAACCATAACTTTATGAAAAAGAATTTTTTTATTTCCTTGTGGTTGCTAACTTTCATTGCTATGTTACTTGTTTTTTTGATGGCGAGGAAAGGCTTTCCTGATTCATTGGACCTGCAAACAAAATTAAATCCTATTGAAAATGTTCTGATCGGGAACCAAACACAATTGACAACTTCAGATTTAATGGCTAACCCAAATAAATCCTCTCAGGATATAACATCTCTGGAAGAACCGTTCTCCCTGGTATTACCTAAACCGGATGAGGCCCCGGTTTCACTCTGGCGACCGCCCTTATACCCCACGCCATGGGCAATTTCCCCGCATGATCATTTTTATTTTTCAAGACCAATAGCTGCTGATGAAATTAATTGGCCTCTGGCAAATTATCGTTATGGGTACTTTTTCCCAGACTCGGATATTATTCATACAGGGATAGATATTACCGCCAAACGTGGCACCCCCGTAATCGCTGCTGCTCCAGGTACAGTCATTTGGGCGGGATACGGATTATATTACGGCTCTTACAATGAGGAAGATCCGTATGGCATAGCCGTAGCAATTGAACATGATTTTGGATACAAAGATAAAAATTTAGTAACTGTCTATGGACATATGGATAGGGTAGATGTTGAAAAAGGTCAAAGAGTTGAGACTGGTACCCAATTAGGGATAGTCGGCAATACTGGTTTCACAACTGGTCCACATTTACATTTTGAAGTCCGCTATGAGACCAACAGTTACTATAGAACTCGAAATCCTGAATTATGGCTATCCCCTCCACAAGGCTGGGGCGTTCTGGCAGGTCAGATTAAAACATTCGATGATTATTATATTCTCCTCCAGGAGGTATATATCCGCAGTAAAGAGACAAATCAATCCTGGATGGTACTTACCTACGCAACCAACAATATCAATCGTGATGAGTATTACAAAGAAAACTTAGCCCTCAGTGACCTCCCAGCAGGCGAATATACGATCTCCTTTGCAATTGATGGTATAACATATAAACACGACTTTACCATTTATCCCGGTGCGATTACTTTCTTTTCATTCCGTGAAAAAATTGGTTTTTCCTTCAAAACACCCACCATTCAAACACCAGAAGATTGGGAAAACGTAGTGCTTTCTGATGATTTTCTTCCTTGATTAGTTTTTAAACCTTGACAGAATATAGCAATTCAATTGAAAATCAATACTATCAGGACAATAATAAAAGGAATTAATAAAAATTGGAGGTATCAATGACCCAAAAAATTAAAAAGACCAGTTTCTGGATCTTACTTATGTTATTAATGACTGCTGTGTTGGTAGCGTGCAAGCCATCCGAACCAGTGGAACCAACCCTGGATGCGAATGTAATTTTTACACAAGCGGCTGAAACTGTCGCAGCACAATTGACCCGTACCGCACTCAGCCTACCATCTGCCACCAATACAGCCCAACCCTCACCAACAATGACGGCAACCATAGAATTACCAACAATTGCCCCCACATCCGATTCAACCAGTACAACACCAAATAGCACAGTTGTCAGTGGTTCAACACCTAATCCAAACAAGATGGCTTTTGTTACCGATGTAACTATACCGGATGGACAGGTGATTCCCCCAGGTTCAAAATTTGTCAAAACTTGGAGAATTAAGAATACTGGCACAACCACCTGGACTGCAAATTACAAGGTTAGATTGTGGGCAGGCAACAGTTTCGGCGCACCTTCTTCGTTTTTATTAGGTCAGGAAGTTAAACCGAATTCAGAAGTTGATATATCCATTGAGTTTACAGCACCCAGCCAAAGCGGTGAATATATAGCATCATGGATACTTTCTGATGTTCAGGAAGCAAATTTCGGAACCACATTCTTTGTTAATTTTGTTGTTGGTGTTCCCGCTTCACCAACTGCAACACAAGCAGAACCTACAGCTACAGTGGAGCCGTCTCCAACCCCATAATGGATCAACTTTCGGAGAGTACACTACAATCCATTAAAGAAAATCTAAAAACCGAAGCGCACCGCCTCGGTTTTTCTCATATTGGATTTACGAATCCGGGCACACCCACCCATTTTGATACATTTATCGATTGGATTAATAAAGGGCATGCTGGCAGTATGAGTTATATGAGCCGGCCAGATACGGTTGCTAAGCGTAAAGATCCGACGCTCATTCTGAGATCCTGTAAATCAATCATCGTCCTGGCATTACCTTATTCTCCCCCAGGAGAGGAGGAAAAAAATGGTCACTTACCAAAAATTGCGAATTATGCCATAGGGGATGATTACCACCTGGTGATACCCAGACTTCTGGAAAAACTGGTAGATTCCATCAAAACGGAAGCCCATCCTTACCAAATTGAGTATCGTATTTATACCGATACTGGTCCAATTCTCGAAAAAGAATTCGCTCAAAGGGCTGGCTTGGGTTGGATTGGAAAGAACGGCTGTCTGATCATTCCTGGCGCAGGCTCTTACTTCTTCCTGGCAGAAATTCTTATTAATTTGCCTTTTGAACGGGACACTGCATTTGAAAAGGATCTATGTGGTAAATGCACCCGGTGCTTAGAAAGTTGCCCAACGGAATGCATTTTATCCAATCGAACCATAGACGCCAACCGCTGCATTTCCTTTCTCACCATTGAGAACAGGGGAGACATCGCGGAGGAATTGCGAACGAAAATGAATGGCTGGATCTTTGGATGTGATGTTTGTCAACAGGTTTGTCCATGGAACATTAAATTCTCCAGGGAACCCGAACCGAATTACTTTCAACCCGGCGAGAATATCAAAAATTTCGACTTACTTAATGAAATCCTGTTAGGACCATCAGACTTCAAAAAAAAATATTCAAATTCACCTATATTGCGTACAAAATACTTCGGGTTTAAACGCAATTTGCTAATTGCAGCTCGAAATCATTTCCAAACCACGTTGACAGCTGCGATTGAAGAAATTATGAATAACGAAGAAAACCCTGCCCTCCGCGAACTTGCTGGCTGGGTGCTGAATGTTTCCAGCAATTCACAAGGCAAACAGGTTTAAAAGAAATTGAAAGGTTAAAGCGTGAAAAATTAACAAAATTGAGATGAGCCCACCAAATTACCTGCAGGCTCATCTCTTCGTCTTCTAAGGTGTTGGTGTGACAGTCGCAGGCAACGTAGGAAGCGGTGTCACCAGGTTGACCCTGACTTCTAATATCTGACCTGCAAAAATTTGATTCGAATTCTCTAATTCATTTAATTCCATGATGTCTTCTACCGTACTCAGGAATTTATTAGCAATGAGATCTAACGTATCCCCAAATTGAACTACGTATGTCAACTTTGATCCTCTGGGTAAATTTGTTGGCCAGGGGGTAGCAGTAGGCAATTCCTGATTGGGTGCCGGAATAATAATCTTATCACCCGGCTGAATTGGGCAGGATCCCGGGTCAAAATTATTTATTGCCAGTAAAACCATAATATCAATATCGTAAGTGGCAGCAATGTCATAACAGGTATCACCTAAGACCACAGTATATTCAATCGGGCCTGAACGGGTTGGAGTGATGGTGACGGTTGGGGTTTCAGTTGCTGTTGATGTCATCGTGAATGTGGCAGTTGGCGGCACCTGGGTGGGTGTAAACGTAGCAGTGGCAGTTGGCGTGGCAGAGGCAAAGAGGCTGAATTTTGGTTTTGTGGGGCCAACCAACCAGACAATTAATAGAACTATTCCCACGATGACAAGGATCAATGCTAGCCCCCAGATAATAAATGGCAGCATTTGTTGTTTTCTTTTATAGGAAGCAATTAATTTTTTTGGATCATCTCTTTTCATATTCATTTCCTAAATCTTTATAAATAATCAATATGGGTTGATTCATTGTATTCTGATTTCTTTTTTTTTGCAATTACCGCTGTTATAATCATAGGTATCAAAATTCTGTTAATTTAATCTAATCTCAAATGGAGGCTTAAGTATGGAAATTTCAACTGTAGAATACAAACGCTGTGATGTTGTTAAAGTTACAGGTCGCATCGACAGCGCAAGCGCTCCCCAATTACATGAAGAATTTAACAAATTAATGGAAGCCAATCACTTTCATATTGTCTTTAACATGGTCGATGTTAGTTTTATTTCCAGTGCTGGATTGCGCGTGCTCATTTCTACCCAGAAGAACTGTAAAAGATTTAATCGTGGAGAATTAGTCCTCGCGAATGTTCCTGAAAATATCAGAGCAGCATTGGATCTGGCTGGGTTCACAGCATTATTTAAAATATTTGACAGTGAAGTTGCCGCTGTAGGAAATTTCTAAATTTTTTCTTATTACCATGAAAACACTTACTTTTCCTGGTAGCTATTCCAGTCTGGTAAAGATTGGAGAATTTGTGACTCAAGCGGCAAAATCGATCGGTTTTGAGGGATTTGAACTTTACAAAATTGAAACTGCAGTAGATGAAGCCTGCTCAAACATTATCGAACATGCATATGGTGAAGATAATTTTGGCGAAATTGACATTTCAATCACAACAAATCCTGAAAAAATCACGATTACGTTGACTGATTATGGAGAGCCATTCGATCCGGAATATGTAAAGCAACCCAATTTGAACACCGATCTTCAGAATCGCGAAGATCATGGATTGGGAATTTATATGATGAAGCAATGGATGGATGAGGTTAATTTTATGAACTATGAGAATAAAAACATCCTGACGCTGGTCAAGTACCGAAAGGATTGACGTTGTTCTCCACACCTGATTTGCAGGCATTCCCGGAATGGAAACAATATCTTCGATTGGGTGAAAAACTGTTGGATCAACCATCAGTTGAAAAACAATGTCAATTAATTCAGGAAACAATAAAGAACATATTAGGGGCAGAAGCTACCATCTGGTTATCCGAACCATACTTTCCTTTACCTGGTGATGATGAAAAACCAATTTTACCGGAAGCCCACGTCTCTGAAGTGGTGCGACAAACCTTTGATCAACAATTAATCCATTTTGAACAAGGTATCAATACTTCCTTTGTTGGGAAGAACAATTCAGCCAAACCAACTCATATCGCGATCCCCTTAATTAGCCAGGACAACATGCTCGGCGTACTGGAAGTCCAGAGGACCAGCGGACATCCATTCGATCAGCGTGAATTCAACTTCCTGGAAGGCTTTTCTGCTCATGCAGCTGTTTCCATGCAAATTATTCGCCAGGTTATCCTGAAAAATTGGCGTATGGAACAAATATCTCTGGTTCGAAAAGTATCTGAACAAATTGCAAATGTGCACGACCTCCAAACGCTGTGTGAAAAAATAACCGACCTGATCCAAAGAACTTTCGGATACTATTTTGTAACCATTTTTCTCTTAAACGGCAAAACGAAATCATTGGAGTTAAAAGCCTCTTCAAGTACGTTTGAACCAGACAATAATTTATCGCATTCTGTTGTAAATATTGGAGAAGGAATTGTCGGACATGTCGCGCAATATGGTAAGGAAATTATTGCAAATGATGTTTCAAAAGAGGCATTATACAAATCTTATTCCAATTTACCCAACACGAGAAGTGAAGCCACTTTTCCACTAAAAATCGACAAGAAAACTCTTGGGGTTCTGGATATCCAAAGCAATCAATTGGATGCGTTTCGTGAAAATGACGTGAT
>SWCE01003981.1_pt1 | contig 75106 bp, 100 predicted proteins | sample 4690061 | NCBI WGS metagenome assembly SWCE01 (sample SAMN10267279, study PRJNA491770) | bioreactor metagenome | isolation source: DHS bioreactor inoculated with subseafloor sediment | place: Japan: off Shimokita Peninsula | collected 2012-10
TTTTTTCGGACGGCCATCAAAGCGGCATCTATACCTGGGTCTATCTTCATGAGCTTGTCATGAAGAAGGACGAGAAGTGGCGGGCCTATCTCGATGAGTTGAAGGAGAAGGGACTGAGCCGTGGCGACTGATGGCCCCCAGCATATCATCGAAAGCGTGGAGGCGCTCGAAGCGCTTTACGGCATGCCGGGCGAAACCTCGCTGGTGAAGGTCACCGAGGGCATCATTCCAGAATATGCTGCGCTGATCGCGGCATCACCCTTTGTCGCGCTGGCGACGGTTGGGCCGGATGGCATCGATTGCTCGCCGCGGGGCGATCAACCGGGCTTCGTGAGGATTCACAACGAGCGCACCTTGATGATCCCGGATCGGCGCGGCAACAACCGGGTCGATTCGTTGCGCAACATCGTACGCGACGATCGGGTCGCTCTGCTGTTTCTCATTCCGGGGTCGGGAACCACGCTGCGGGTAAACGGGCGGGCGAAACTGTCGGTCGATCCGGCATTATGTGAAAGTTTCGCGGTGGAGGACAAGGCGCCACGCTCGGTGATCGTGATCGGCATCGAAGAGGTTTATTTCCAGTGCGCGCGCGCCATCGTACGCTCGCAGCTCTGGAACGGCGAGAGGCATGTGGATCCGTCGGAACTGCCCAGCCCCGGCGCCATTTTGCAGGCGACCAGCAGGGCGCGGATCGACGGGGCGGCCTATGACGAAGAGTGGCCGGAACGGGCGCGCAAGTCGCTCTGGTAGCAAGGTTGGTCCGGAGTAGCGCGTGTCTTCGCGGACGCACAAAGGATGAGCTGTCTCTTGATTTTACGCATTCATGCGGATGCCAGGCGATGTCACCTGACTGCAAAAAGCTCTAGCGGTGGACAAGGATATTCACCAGCTTGCCGAAGGGATCGCGTGTATAGAAGCGGCGGACACCCCAGGGTTCGTCCGCCGGTCCGTATTCGACAGGCAGGCCTGCCTGACGGACCCGGCCCAGCGTTTCCTCGAGGTCGTCCACCTCGATGGACAAATCCGGCACGGGCGTGCCGGAGCCGCCTTCAGTCGCGAAGCTGATCTGCACGGCCATGCGCTGATCCGAGCCGAATGTCGTTATCCAGCCGTGATCCATCTGGATATCGAGACCGAGCACGTCTGCGTAGAACCGGCGGGCGGCCTCGATGTCGCCCACCTGGAAATTGGAAACGATGCGCTTGACGGCCATGCCGGACCCTTTCCTGTCATCCCTCCCTTTTCAGGTTCGGGAGGAAGACCGTCAAGAGGCCGAGCATCGGCAGGAAGGCGCAGAGGCGATAGACAAACTCGATCCCCTTGTGATCGGCGATGATGCCAAGCACGGCCGCACCGAGCCCACCCAGGCCAAAGGCGAATCCGAAGAACATGCCAGCCACCATGCCCACGCGTCCGGGCAGCAGCTCCTGTGCAAAGACGACGATCTGCGGAAATGCAGAGGCCAGGATGAGGCCGATGATAACCGTCAGGATCGGCGTCCAGAACAGGTTTGCATAGGGGAGAGCCAGGGTGAAGGGCAACACGCCGAGGATCGAGAACCAGATCACCGTCTTGGAGCCGATGCGATCACCGATAATTCCGCCGAGCACGGTTCCGGCGGCGACCGAACCGAGAAACACGAAGAGCAGGATTTGCGATTGTTGCACCGAGACGCCGAACTTCTCGATCAGGAAGAAGGTGTAGTAGCTGGAGATGCCGGCCATGTAGATATGCTTGGCAAACACCAGGGAAATCAGGACGGCAATGGACAAGGCCACCCGGCCGCGCGGTAAGGTCAGTTCCCTGGAAGTCTTGCGGCGGGAGGCCGTGCGGGCGCTGTAGCGGCTGTACCATACGCCGACACGCCATAATATGATCATGCCGATGAGCGCGGCGAGCGAGAACCAGCCGACACTTCCCTGACCGCGCGGCACGACGATGAAAGCGGCCAGAAGCGGGCCGATGGCTGTGCCGGCATTGCCGCCGACCTGGAAAATCGCCTGGGCGAGCCCATAGCGACCGCCCGAGGCAAGGCGCGCCACGCGCGAGGATTCTGGATGGAAGATCGCCGATCCGAAGCCGATGAACATCGCGCCCACCACCAGAAACGGATAGTTGCTTGCAGTCGCCAGCAGAAGCAGGCCCACGAAGGTGGATCCCATTCCCACGGAGAGCGAATAGGGCATTGGCCGCTTGTCGGCGGCGAGCCCGATCGCCGGCTGGAGCAGGGAGGCTGTGACCTGAAACGCCATGGTCAGAAGGCCGATCTGCCAGAAGTCCAGCGCATAGTCGCGCTTGAGCATTGGGTAGATCGCGGCCAGCATGGACTGCATGATGTCGTTCAGCATGTGGCAGAAGCTGACGGCGAGAAGGACGGCGAAAGTCGTCTTCTCGGTCTGCATCGGTACCTGATTTGCTGTCGTATCGGTCACGGGACTGCTCCGTAAAAACGCGGTGCGGCAGGCTGCCGCGGCTGGGCGGGGTTATACTTGGGTTGCGTGTGACCTTCTTCAGTGATTTGGTCTAGTTTTTTTTCAAGTGGGCCAGACGATGAAAGAGCTAGCACAGGACGGCTCGATGCACTCCGTCAGAAAGCGTGTTGAACTGGATGAGCGCCGCCGTTCCTGGCTGGAGGAAGCGGATGGCGAAATCGTAGTCTGGCAAAGCTCGTATCCCGATGGGTTCCGCGTGGCAGTGCATCGCCACAGCCGCGCGCAACTCCTTTATGCCCGTTCGGGCGTGGTTCTGGTGCAGACAGCCATTGGCCACTGGATGGTGCCGGCGGGCCACGCCATCTGGATTCCGGCTGGTGTCGATCATGCCGTGGATATGCTGAGCGGCGTCCTGATGCACTCGGCTTATGTCTTGCCCGGCGCCATCGAAGGCCTGCCGGAAACGCTGCGGGTGGTTGCCATGACCAACCTCATGCGCAGCCTTCTGGCGGAAGCGGTGCCGCTTCCCTACGAGGCCCGGCCGACGGGGCGGGCAGGGCTCCTGCATGGCCTGATACTGCATGAAATCCCGAGGCTTTCGGAGATGCCGCTCGGTTTGCCGTTTCCGACCGACGAGCGCATGGCGCGTCTGTGCAGGAAATTTCTTGAAGCGCCGACGAGCCGCGTGACCATCAATGAATGGGCAGAGGCCCTGGGGATGAGCCGGCGCACCTTCACCCGGCGGTTTCAGCAGGAAACGGGCGTCAGCCTTTCTCTCTGGCGCCAGCAGGCAAGCCTCTTTGCGGCCTTGCCGCGTCTGAACGAGGGGCAGCCCGTCACCAATGTCGCGCTCGATCTGGGGTATGAAAGCGTCGCGGCCTTCACCACCATGTTCAAGCGCATGCTTGGAGCTTCGCCACGGGCCTATCTGCAGGCCGCCGACATCAGTCCTGCGCAAGGACCTCGCTGATCCGGCGCATCTGCTCGCCCATGGCCTCGCAGGCCTCGGGCGTCGATTGTGCCATGACGCGGTCGATCAGGCGCGTGTAAACCTCCAGCGCTTCCATAAGGCGTGCTTCTCCCTCCGGTGTAAGATGAAGCCGCAGGATGCGCTTGTCGGAGGCATCGGTCTCACGGTGGACGAGCCCCTGTGCTTCAAGTTGCGGCAGAAGCATCGTTATGTTGGAGCGCCCGACCAGAAGCCGCCGGGCGAGATCGTGCTGCGACTGGCCCGGATGACGATAGAGGTTCATCAACATGTCAAGCTGGGCAATCTTCAGGCCCAGCGGTTCAAGACCTTTCCCGAGCGCGCGCACGATGGCTTTTTCGGCGCGGGCAACGGCGATCCAGGTGCGGAAGCGCGGATTGTCCCAGGGCAGGTTTGAGGCAGGGTCTTGCTTCTTGTTCATGCTTGAACTAATTTTGTTCATCCTTGAACATTCTGGATTGCTGATTCTGGATAGCGGACATGGCCAAGCTCGGAATGCGTTTCATTAGAAGCTTTTTTGGCACAGTTGAACACATTGCGCCAATCCTTGGCGGACGGATTGCCTTTCGCCTGTTCTGCCGCACTCCGGATCCTGCACGTGTTTCGGAAAAGGAAAAACGGCTTCTCGCGCGCTCGCTTCCGTTCATGAAGGGAGCGCGCCGGCACGACCTGATCACGCATCATGGCCGCTTCACTGCTTTTGAATTCACCAACTGGGATGCGCGGCGCGATGGGCCGGCGGTGCTTGTCCTGCACGGCTGGCGTTCCCGAACGGAACATTTGCGCACCGTCATCGAGGCACTTTTGCAGCGCGGCTTCCGTGTTGTTGCGCTCGATCTGCCGGGAAGCGGGGTGTCTGCGGGGCGCACGCTCAATCTGGCCAGCGCCGTCGCTGCGGTGCGCGAAACGGCCGACTGGCTGGGACCGTTCGACGCGGCGGTGGGCCATTCCTTCGGCGGGGCCATAGCACTCAATGCGGCGGCCGGTTCCGTGCGTGGCGTCAGACCCGTCTTTTTCCGGCGTTTGGCGATGATCGGTTCGCCCAATGCGCTTCCCGATCTCTTTACGGCCTTCGGGCGCCATGTCGGCCTTGGCATGCGCTCGCAACATGCGCTCGAAGCCCGCGTCGAGGAAATCGCAGGACGTCCGCTGTCGAGCTTCGTTGCCGCGCATCAGCTGCGCGAGATGTCCATCTCCACGCTTATCGTGCATGCGCCGGACGACAAGGAAGTGCCTTTTGCCGATGCGCTGGCGATGGCGGGGGCGGGGGATCATGTCACCTTGGTTAAAGCCCCCGGGCTGGGGCACAGGCGCATTCTTGGCGATTCGGCTGTTGCAGCTCTGGTCGCCGGTTTTTGCGCAGATGGCAGCGCCGCACACGCTCAGCAGACCCCGGTTGCGGCTTAACCGGGTGTTTACCAAGCCCCGATTGCCTTGGTTAATCGCAACAATTTTACCAATCGGCTGGCGACTGACCGGTCGCTAGCTGTTATCCTTCAAAAATATTGCGGGTTGCAAATCTTCTGGAGATTCGCGCGAGCCCGCTCCGGGGGTGGTCCGGTTGCGGCCTTGCGCCGTCACTTCCGCGCATTCATCGAGTCAATTACCCGGACGGGGAGAGGAATGAGCTTCAGATTGTTCCATAAGGCGGGTTTTGCCTGCGCGACAGCAGCATTGCTTGCAGGGGGCGTTTCCGACGTTCGCGCGGAATATCTCTTCGATATGTTGTTTGGCGGTCGCGCCAACCGCGCGCGCGTGGAGCAGCAGCGTCCGCCGCAGCCGGCCCAGGAGCCGGTGCGCCGCAAACCCGTCTCCGTGCCCAAGGTGGCGGCGCCATCCTACTACAACTATCAGCCGCAGGGGCTGGTGCAGGTGGATTTCGCACGGCTTGCGGCTGCCATCGCCAAAGAGGCCGCACAGACAATGCCGGCGCCTGACGGGAAGGCCGAAGCTGCCGTCGACGCGAATGCCGGCCTCAACAACGAAGCGAAGACGGTTCCGCAGGCTGAGGCGGAAAAGAGCGCGTTCTCCGCTGCGCTGGCCGGGCTCGAAGGTTTCGACCTTTATACGGAGAAAGAGGTCGCAGAGGCGCTTGTCGCATATTATGAAGCGCATCCCGATTTCGTCTGGATCTCCGGCAATGCCATGAACGAGAGGGCCAGGAGCGCTTTGCGCGTGCTCGGCGAAGCCGAGAGCTACGGTCTGTCGGAAGCCGATTATCGTGTCCCGGTTCCGGTGCTTTCCGAGCCGGGAATGGATGAGGCTGCGCGTGCCAGGCAGCTCATCCGTTTCGAGATGACGCTTTCGGCGCGCGCGCTGCGTTACGCGCATGATGCCCATTCGGGGCGCGTCGATCCGAACAAGCTGTCTGGCTACCATGATTTTCCGGAAAAGCCGCTGAACCTCACCCAGAGCCTCGGGTTCATGGCCAACATGTCGGAGCCGGGTCGCTATCTGGAAGGGCAGCATCCACGCAATGACGAGTATCGCGCGTTACGCGCCGAGCTTGAAACGCTGCGCGCTGCCGCCGAAAAGGAGGTCGTCGTCGATCCGAAGACCTTTGTGCGGCCGGGTGGCACGCATCCGGAGTTCCCGAAACTCCTGAAGATCATCGAGCGCGACGGCAATGAGGCTTTCCTTGCCACCTATGGCGAACTCCTGAAGACGCATCAGGGCAGCGATGTCTACGCGCAGGAACTGGTGCCCGCCGTCAAGGCGGCGCAGGAGCGGCACAATCTGAAGCCGGACGGTGTCATCGGCCCACGTACGGTGAGCGCCATTGCGGGAGAATCCAAGGCTGCGCGCATCGACAAGGTGCTCTTCGCGCTGGAACGTCTGCGCTGGCATCCCTCCGATCTGGGCACCACTCATGTGATGATCAATGTGGCCGCTTATGAGGTGGACTACATCGAAGACGGCAAGCCGAAGCTTTCCATGCGGACGGTCGTCGGCTCGCGGTCCAATCAGACGAGTTTCTTCTACGACAAGCTGGAGACGGTGGAATTCAACCCCTATTGGGGCGTGCCGCGTTCCATCCTGGTGAACGAGATGCTGCCCAAGCTGATGCGCGATCCAAGCTATCTGGATCGCAACGGCTATGAGGTCGTGAACAATCGCGGGCAGAAGGTCTCCTCGACAGCGGTTTCCTGGGGCTCCTACGGGGGCAAGGTGCCGGTCAGCGTCCGCCAGAAGCCGGGACCGTCCAATTCGCTTGGCGAATTGAAAATCCTCTTCCCGAACAAGCATGCGATCTACATGCATGATACGCCGGCAAAAAGCCTGTTCAGCCGCGACACGCGTGCTTTCAGCCATGGCTGCGTGCGACTTGCCGATCCGCGGGCGATGGCTGCCGCCGTTCTTGGCACCTCGGTCGAGGATGTGGCCAGCAGCATCAACAGCGGCGACAGAAGCCGGCCGACGCGGCGCAAGATCGACCGGGATATTCCCGTTTATGTCGGATATTTCACAGCCTGGCCGGAGGCTGGTTCCAGCAAGGTCGCCTATCATGGCGATGTCTACGGACGCGACGAGCGGCTGAAGATCGCGCTGGACAAGATTTCGGACCTGCGGGGCCCAAGCAGCTGATCTTTTGCTGCTTCCCTCTGTTTGCGCACGGGCGGAGATTCAGAGCGAAACCGCCCGATCATTAAGAGCTTTGGTGGATCGCCTTGCCTGCGGGCGGGGCGATCCATATTCTTTTCGGCCTCAGCTTCGCCAGAAAGTCGGTACGAACAGGACGATCACGGCCAGGATTTCGAGGCGGCCAAGAAGCATGGTCGCGGAGAGAACCCATTTGGCGAAGTCGCTCATGGCGGTGAAGTTTCCGGCCGGGCCGACGATATCTCCAAGACCTGGGCCGACATTGGTCAGCGCCGTCAGCGAGGCTGTCACCGATGTCAGGAAGTCAATTCCCGTCACCGCAAGAAGCAGCGTCGATACGACCCAGGATGCCAGAAACGCGGTCAAAAACAGCACCACCGAGCGCTGCATTTCATCTTCCACCTGACGCTTTCCGTAACGCAGGGCCTGCACCGAATGGGGATGGATCAAAAGCTTCAGCCCGTTCAGGAGCATGCGTCCCAGAATAAGGAAGCGATAGGATTTGATGCCGCCGGCGGTGGAGCCGGAACAGCCGCCCAGAAAGGTCGCGAAGAAGGCGAGCGTGACCGCGAAGGGACCCCAAAGCGTATAATCCTCGCTCGCATATCCGGTTGTCGTGATGATTGAGGTGAAATTGAACGCCGTGGTGGCCAGTGCCTCATCGAAGGGCATGCCGGTGGTGATGCGGCGCTGTACGGCAAGCGCGACCACGATGGCGGCCACGTAGGCAAGAAAAAGGCGGATTTGCGGATCGCGCAGGGCATCGAGCCGACCGCGCACGAAGAAGAGCACGAGGATCGAGAAGGGCAGCGCCGCGAGCAGCATGAAGATCGTTCCGATCCAGAGCATAGGCAGGCCGGCCGCGGCGAAATATCCAAAGGAAGCGTCATGGGTGGAGAAACCACCCGTCGCGATGGTGGTCATCGCATGATTGACCGCGTCGAAATTGCTCATTCCGGCCGCCGCATAGGCAATGGCGCAAAGGGCGGTCAGGGTGCAGTAGATGCCGATGAGGGCAAACAGGAAGCTGATGAAGCGCTCGAAGGGCCTGTTTTCGATGTCCGAGGATTCGACCCGGAAAAAGGAAAAGCCGCCGACCTTCAGCAAGGGAAGCAGGAAAAGGCCGAGAGCCACCACGCCGATGCCGCCGATCCATTGCAACAGGGAACGCCACAGGAGAAGGCCCGGCGGCAACCCGTCGAGCCCGGTAATCACCGTGGAGCCCGTCGTGGTTATGGCCGAAACGGATTCGAAGACGGAGCCAGCGAGATCGAGTTTGAGCGAGGCGGTGTAGAAGGGCAGGGCACCCACGAGCCCAAGCGATGCCCACAGGATGACGACTACGAGAAATGTGGTCTGGGTTGACCCCATCGGCAGCGGCCCACGGGTCGCGGCAGCGATGGTCAGCGCTATGGCACCGGTCGCGACGGAACAGATGACGAAGACCTGCCAGTCCTTGTTGCCGTAATAAAGGTCGACGGCTGCGGGGAGCAGCATGGCGATTGCGACATAAACGGCAAAGATCGCGGCTGGATAGGCGGCGGTGCGGATTGTCGATGGTTGCACTGTGGCAGGCTCTCACAATTGACCGCACAGTGCCTACAGCAGAATCGCTCTGGAGGAAACCGTTTCGCGCAGTTGCCATCCGGCAAACACCGGCGGCCTTATAAGCCCGTGTAATTCGGCTTGCGCTTCTCCAGGAACGCCTGCATGCCCTCGTGCTTGTCGCGGGTCGCGAACAAAAGCTGCACCGCCTTGCGCTCCAGGGCAAGGGCTGTTTGCAGTGGGGCTTCGGGCCCTGCCAGGATCACTTCCTTGATCTGTGCGACGGCGATCGGGGGGAGGCGGGAGATTTTTCTCGCGAGCTCCATGGCCTTGTCCATCACGGCCTCGTCATCGGCGAGAAGGCTGACCAGCCCCATCGCGTAGGCCTCTTCGGCGTCGATCATCTCACCCGTCAGGCACAGGAGCATGGCGCGGAATTTCCCGACGGCACGGGTCAGCCGCTGCGTGCCGCCCGCGCCGGGCATGATGCCGACCTTCACCTCGGGCTGGCCGAGTTTCGCGCCGCGCCCGGCCACGATGATGTCGGCATGCATGGCAAGCTCGAGGCCGCCGCCGAGCGCAAAGCCGTTGACGGCGGCGATAACCGGCACTGGACAGTCCGAGACCGCCGACCAGAGCCGTTCGGTGTGGCGATGGTACATGGTCACGGCGTCGATCCGGGACATGTCCTGAATATCGGCGCCGGCCGCGAATGCTTCCTCATTGCCTGTCAGGATCACGCAGCGCAGCGCCTGGTCGTCCATGAAATCGCGGAAGATCGCCGCCATTTTCTGGCGCACTTCCAGATTGAGGGCGTTGCGGACTTCCGGGCGGTTGATGCGCACGAGCGCAATGGCCGGGTCCGGCCTTTCCAACAGGACGATGTCGTTCATTTCACGCGCTCCAGGACCATGGCGATGCCCTGGCCAACGCCGATGCACATGGTGCACAGGGCGCGGTCGGCCTTGCGTTCCAGCAACTCATGCGTGGCGGTCAGCGCAAGCCTGGCGCCCGACATGCCGAGCGGATGGCCGAGCGCGATTGCGCCGCCATTCGGATTGACGTGATCGGCATCATCGGGAAGGCCAAGATCGCGCAGGACAGCCAATCCCTGAGCGGCGAAGGCCTCGTTGAGTTCGATGACATCCATGTCTGTGACGCCGAGGCCAAGGCGGGCGAGCAGCTTCTTGCTTGCCGGCGCGGGGCCTATCCCCATGATGCGGGGCGGGACGCCGGCCGTTGCAGCTCCCGCGACGCGCACCAGCGGTGTCAGCCCATATTTCATGGCCGCTGCCTCAGAGGCGACGATCAGGGCTGCCGCCCCGTCGTTGACGCCGGAAGCGTTGCCCGCCGTGACGGACCCGCCCGCGCGGAAGGGCGTGGGAAGGCTGGCGAGCTTTTCCAGCGTCGTGCGGCGCGGATGCTCGTCGGCGCTCACCTCGACCGGATCGCCCTTGCGCTGCGGGATCGAAACCGGGACGATTTCGCGGGCGAACCTGCCGTTTTCCTGCGCCTTGAGGGCCTTTTCCTGGCTGCGCAGGGCGAATTTGTCCTGATCTTCACGCGAGACATTGAAGTCGGCGGCGACATTTTCGGCCGTTTCAGGCATGGAATCCACGCCGAATCCCTTTTTCATCAGAGGGTTGACGAAGCGCCATCCGATGGTGGTATCGAAAATCTCGGCCTGGCGGGAAAAGGCTGTCTCGGCCTTGCCCATGACAAAGGGGGCGCGTGACATGGATTCCACGCCACCTGCGATGACGAGCTCGGCCTCGCCGGCGCGAATGGCGCGTGCCGCCATGGCAACGGCATCGAGACCGGATCCGCACAGGCGGTTCACCGTTGTGCCTGAAACCTCTTCCGGCAGGCCCGCCAGAAGGGAGGCCATGCGCGCGACGTTGCGGCAATCCTCGCCGGCCTGATTGGCCGCGCCGAGGATCACGTCGTCAACGGCGGCCCAGTCCACCTGCGTGTGCCGCTCCATCAGGGCGCGCAGGGGAACGGTCGCAAGGTCATCGGGCCGTACGGAAGCGAGCGCGCCGCCATAGCGGCCGATCGGAGTGCGTACACCGGAACAGATATAGGCTTCCCGCATGGATCAGAACCTCACAGGGGGCATTTCGGATTGAATTCGGGTTTGCGCTTTTCGCGGAGCGAGGCGAGACCTTCGCGTACGTCCGGGCCATTGAAACCCATGAATTCGAGCGCCAATGAGGTGTCGAATGTCGGGCCGGCCATGCGCAGCCAGTTATTGAGCGCATATTTGGTCCATCGCAGCGCGGTGGGGGACCCCGCAGCAAGCTTGCGGGCCACTTCAAGCGCCTTGTCGTGAAGGTCCTCGGGTTCAGTGCACAGCGAGACGAGACCGATGCGCTCCGCTTCCTCGCCGCTGACCGGTTCGCACAGCATCAGATAGTATTTCGACTTGGCGAGCCCGCACAGAAGCGGCCAGACGATCGCCGCGTGATCGCCGGCCGCGACACCGAGCCGGGTGTGACCGTCGATGATGCGGGCCGTGCGCGAGGCGATCGAAATATCCGCCAGAAGTCCGGCCACGAGGCCCGCGCCGACGGCCGGCCCCTCCATCGCCGAAACCAGCGGCTTGGAACAGTTGACGAGATTGTAGACCAGGTCGCGCGCCTCTTTCCACACGCGGGTGAGCGTCTCGAAATCCTCGCTCATCTCCTTGACGAGATCGAGATCACCGCCGGCGGAAAAGGCATTGCCCGCGCCGCGGATGATGGCCGCACTGACATTGGGGTCGCTGTCGATATCACGCCAGACCTCGACCAGTTCGCCATGCATGATCCGGTCGGCGGAGTTCAGGCGGCCTGGATTTTCCATGGTCACACGCAGGATGCGTTCGGCCGGCCAATCGAATTTCAGGCGCTGATATTTTGCATAGCGGTCGGTCATATCTTCTTCTCCCGGTCCTTCCAGTAGGGCTCGCGCAGGATGTTCTTCTGAATTTTGCCGATGGGCGTCTTGGGAAATTCGGTGACGAATTTCACGATGCGAGGGCGCTTGAAGCGGGCCAGCCGCTGGGCGCAATGTTCCACAAGCTCGTCTTCCGAAATGGCCGCTATTGCCTTCAACTGCACATAGGCGGCCGGAACCTCACCCCATTTGTCGTCGGGGATGCCAAAGACCGCGCATTCGGCAACGGCTTCATGTTCGTAGATCGCATTCTCGATCTCTTTCGGATAGACGTTTTCGCCACCCGAGATGATCATGTCCTTGGAGCGGTCGACAAGCGTGATGAAGCCATCCTCGTCGATGGTGCCGACATCGCCTGTATGCGCCCAGCCATGCTTCCAGAAAGCGGCGGTCTGCTCGGGTTCGTTGTAATATTCGAGCATCACGTTTTCGCCACGCGAGACGATTTCGCCGATCTCGCCGACAGCGACGGGGCGGCCCTCGCGGTCGATCACGGCAACATCCACATTGTAGGCCTGTCGGCCGATGGAGCCGAGCTTCTCAGGCAGGTACCAATGGCGCAACGAGGTCAAAACGCCCATCTCGGACTGGCCGTAGATCTGCGTCATCCTGACATCCGGCAGGCGTTTCAGCATTTCCACCTGCACCCAGTCGGGCATCGGTGCGCCGGCGAAGGAAAGCTTGCGCCAGGCGGCGAAATTCTTCGCGTCGAAATTGGGCGCGCTGACCACCATGGAGACCTGCGTCGGCACCATGAAGGCGGCCGTCATGCCGGTTTCCTTCGCCATCGCGGCGAAATCGTCCACGTTCCATTTGCTCAGGAAGGTGGAGGTGGCGCCGGCCAGAATGGCGGGCTGGAACATGATGTTCAGCGCCGCGACATGGAACAACGGGGTCACGATGCCGACCACGTCCCGCTCGTCGATCGCCTCCTCGACCATCACCGTGTGGGCGGTGATCATACGGTTGCGGTGGCTTGTCAGAACGCCCTTGGGGCGTCCTGTCGTGCCGCCCGTATAGGTCATGCAGAAAGGATCGTCCTCGTCGATCCCGATCTCCGGGTAGTCGCCCGAGGCTTTCGCGAAAAAAGCGCGAAATGCGTCGTCTTCGCCTCCAATGCAGATGGCTTCGCGCAGTTTTGGCAGTTGATCGCGCACGGCGTCGACCTTCGGCGCGAACATCTCTTCATAGAAGAGGAGCTCGATGTCGGCCTTGTTCAGCACATAGGCCAGCTCCTCGGGCGCATAGAGCACGGATACATTGACGATCACCGCGCCGGATCGCGCCACCCCGAAAAATGCGATGCCATATTCGGTGCGATTGCGGCTGATGATGCCGACCTTGGCGCCCTTGGCGATACCATATCCGATGAGCGCATTGGCAAGCTGGTTCGCCTGGCGGTCCAGTTCGCGATAGCTCAGCGATGTGCCCTGCCAAAGAATAGCCGGCTTCTGCGGGAAGCGTTCCGCAGAGCGGCGCAGCATATCCCCCGTAAGCATCGCCATGTCCTCCCTGAATAAACTTTCGTTCCAGCCCCTTCTATGCGGCAGACCCGGGGCGGAAGCATGAATTTCCAATCATTCGGCCTGTGCAAGTTGCGGGTGACTTTCCGGGAAAAACCGGCATACTGCAAACGTATTTTGCGGAAAGGGTTTCCGCTGTGCAGAAAGTTTGGTGGAGGAAATGAGCGACAAGGATCGGCAATTCGTGGAAGCGCTGGCGCGGGGGCTTGCCGTGCTGGAATCGCTTTCCCGCGCGCAGCAGCCGCTGACCAATGGTGACCTTGCGAAGATGACGGGGCTGGCGCCGTCGACCGTCAGCCGCCTGACCCACACATTGACCATGATGGGCTATGTGCGCCTCAGCCGCTCGAACAGGGCATACGAGCTGACGCCCAAAAATCTCACCCTCGGCTATCCCGTCCTTGCCGGCATGCCGCTTCTGGAACAGGCGCGGCCGCATCTGGAGCAATTGAGCCGCACCACCGGGGAAACGGCGGCGCTGGCGATCCGCGACAAGCTGCACATCACCTTCGTGGCGGTGATCGAGGGAGCCAATCTTGTTGCGGTCAGGCTGGCCACCGGCGGGCGGTTGCGTATTCCGGTGTCGGCGGCGGGCATCGCATTGGTGGCAGCACTTCCCGATGCGGAACGCCGCCTCCTGGCAACACGCGTGCGCGCCGAGATGACGCGCACGGGGCAGAACCCGGAAGCTTTCACCGAGGCTTTGGCCGACTGTCGCCGCGATGGCGTGGCGATCGTGCGCAACCTCTGGAATCCCGGCATCGGCGGTGTGTCGGTGCCCGTCTACAATCAGGGCGAATATGCCGCCCTGACCATTCCCGTGGCGACGGGGTCGATCTCGGAACACACGATGCGCACGACGCTTGCCGATGCGCTGAAGGAGGTCGCAGAAATCCTGGGGCCGGCGCTTCCGGTCTGAACTCAGGCCTGACGCGCCGACAGGCCCAGCATCGCGCGGCGGCGGAGCCACTGGCTGGGGCGATAGCGGTCGTCGCCGGTCAGCGCCTGCACGGCGGTCAGGATCTGATGGACGATGGCGGGACCCATGGCGTCGGCCAGTTCCAGCGGGCCTTTCGGATAGTTGAGGCCGAGCCGCATGGCGAGGTCGATGTCTTCAACCGACGCGAGGCCGGTCTGGGCCATTTCGCAGCCGAGATTGGCGACCATCGCCGCGACACGCTGGCCGATGAAGCCCGGAGAATCGGCGATTGCGGTAACGGCACGCGCCTCCTGAAAAATCGCAATAACGCTTTCAAGCACCCCGCGCTCAGCACCGGGTGCCGTCATCAACGTAACGCGCTTTGCAGTGTCCGAAATCATGTCGATGCAGACGAGGCGGCGATGATCGAGGCCATTGCGCGCCGCGTAGGCGGATGCATCCTCGCCGAGAGGGGCGGCCAGAATGGGAGCCGCGCCGTCATCGGAGGCAAGAACCTGCACAGCGCATTCGGCAAGGAGCATGTCGAGACCGCGCCTTTCACCGTGGATGAAAACAGCGGAAGCAGGGCTTGCGGCGGTTCTGGTGTCGGCGGAAGGCTTTTCGGCACCTTCGGCATAGGAATAAAAGCCACGTCCAGTCTTACGCCCGAGCTGACCCGTCTCAAGCTTATAGCGGTGCATGGGGGTGGAACGCAGGCGCGGATCGTCGAAGAAGCTCTCGTAGATGAAACGCGTGACGGGGAAGTTCACATCCACGCCGGTCAGGTCCATCAGTTCGAAAGGCCCCATGCGGAAGCCATAGCAATCGCGCATGACCGCATCGATTTCCGCGGGGGAGGCGACGTTCTCATGGGCGAGCGCGAGCGCTTCCGTGTTGATGGCGCGCCCGCCGAAATTGACGAGGAAGCCTGGCGTGTCCTTGACGAGCACCGGCGTGCGCCCGAGACGCCCTGCCAGGACGAAGAGCGCTTGCGCGACGGCATCGGTGGTGTCGGGGCCGCGAATGATCTCGACCAGCTTCATCACGGGTACGGGGTTGAAGAAATGAAGACCGGCAACGCGGTCCTTTCGTTGCAACCCGGCAGCAATGGCGCCGATGGGAAGCGATGATGTGTTGGAGGCGAGGATGGCATCCGGTGCGACGAGCTTTTCCAGTTCGCTGAAAAGTTCCGTCTTGACGGTCAGGTCTTCAACGATGGCTTCGATGACGATGGCGCAGGGGGCGATATCGGAAAGGTTCGAGGCCGGTCGCAGCCGCTTTGCGGCGGCGTCCGCGTCTTCAGCGGCCATCTTGCCCTCGGCTGCGCGTTTCGACAGACGCGCGGCAATGCTCTCGCAGGCTTTGGCGGCAGCACCGGGGCGAGTGTCGTAGACGACCACGTTGATGCCGCCTGTTGCTGCGACCTGGGCGATGCCTGTTCCCATGGCGCCGGCGCCGATCACGCCGAGCGACAGTTGCGGCGCATTCATGTCCATCATGCCGGATAATCCTTCTGCGAAATCCAGAGCAGTCCATCGTTCCAGGGAAGCGCTGTTCTGCCCCATCTCCTTGTTTTTCCGTATTTATGCGGGCGCCGGTGAACCTGCGTGGCTGTAAAGAGCTCTAAAGGAGAGCGCGAACCAGGCCGCCGTCGACGGTGATGTTCTGGCCGGTCATGTAGCCGGCGTGGCGCGAGCACAGGAACGCGCAGACCGGGCCGAAATCATCGGCTTCACCCAGGCGCTTCATGGGAACGCTGTCGGCCATGCGGGCCTTGGCCGCTTCGGGTGTGATGTTCTCGCGGGCGGCCTGCGCGTCATAGACGCGCTTGAGCGCGCCGGTGTCCATCAGGCCGGGGAGAAGATTGTTGACCGTGATGCCCTCGGCGGCCACTTCACGGGCAAGGCTTGCCATGGCTCCCGTCAGGCCGGCGCGCACGCCGGTTGCAAGCCCCATGTTCGGATAGGGCTCCCGCACGGTGAAGGACGTTACGTTGACGATGCGGCCGAAACGCGCCTCGCGCATTCCCGGCAGGACGAGCCGAACCATGTCGATGGCCGAGAGCATGTTGCTTTCAAGCGCCTTCAGCCAGACGTCGTGACCGTGGGTTTCAAGGGGACCGGGGGGCGGTCCGCCTGCATTGGTGACGAGGATGGAGATCGGGCCGGTGCGTGCGCGAGCCTCTTCCACGATGCGGGCACGGCCCTGCGGATCGGAAACGTCGCCCGCCACCGACACCGCGCCATGGCCGATGGAAGTGGCGGCAGCTTCGGCCTTCTTCTGATCGCGCCCGTTGACCACCACGCGCGCACCTGCTTCGGCAAGTGCCTTGGCGCAGGAGAAGCCGAGCCCCTGGGAGCTGCCGAGAACGAGGGCGTTGAGACCGGAAATACCGAGATCCATGGGGCGTTTCCTTTCAGAGTAAGGATGGCAGGAAAAGGATGATGTCGGGGAACAGCGCCAGCAACCCGATCACCAGGATGAATATGCCGATGAAGGGCAGGACCGAACGGAAGATCGACTGCAACGGCACGTCTTCGGTGACGCCGTGCAGCGCAAACAGCGTGTAGCCGAACGGCGGGGTGATGCCGCCGATGGACATGTTGATGAGAAAGATCGTCCAGAACCAGATCGGATCGAAGCCCATCGCCAGCACGATGGGACCGTAGAGGGGAACGAGCATGATCATCAGCGCAATCTGGTCGATGAACATGCACAGCACGAAGGGCAGGACCTGCAACAGGATGAACATGACCGCAGGGTGCAGGTCGAGCGCGGTGACCGCGGCAACCAGCTTGAAGGTGGATCCGGTCATGTTCAGGACCTGGCTGAAGGAGACCGACGACACCATGATGATGGTGATTACCGTGGTGATGCCTGCCGTCGAGCGCACGCATTCGACGAGCTTGCCCCAGGTGAGGTTTCCGAAGATCGCGCAGATGATCGCAGCCGTCACGCAGCCCACGGCGGCGGCCTCGGTCGGTGTGGCGATGCCGGCCAGGATGAAGCCGAGGATGGATGCGATGATGAGCAGGAAGGGAAGCGCGCGGGTCACAAGGGCAAGCCGTTCGCGTGCGGGCAGTCCGCTTTGCGCGCTGACGGGGGCAAGGGCGGGATTGATGCGCCCGCGGATGACCACATAAACGAAGAAGGCGAGAGCCAGAAGGATGCCGGGCAGAATGCCGGCAATCAGAAGGGCCGCGATCGAGACCTTCGACAGGATGCCGAGCACAACCGCCATTACGCTGGGCGGTATGATCGGGGCAAGGCTGGCTCCGGCCAGCAGAGCGCCGATGGACAGGTTGCGGTCATAGCCGCGCGAGCGCATCTCCGGAAGCAGGGATGAGCCCATCATGGCCGCCACCGCCATCGCGGAGCCCGAGAGCGCACCGAAGATGGTCGAAAGAACGATGGCGACGGCATAAAGGCGTGCTCGGATGTTGCCGATCAGGGCATCGACGGCATTGAACAGGATGTTGACGGAGCCTGAACGGAACAGGATTTCGCCAAGCAGAATGAAGAGCGGAATGGCGGCAAGCGAGAAGCTGGTGCCCGTGTCGAACATCGAATTGATGATCAGGAGCACGCCATTGAAGCTTCCCGAAATCAGATAGAGCGCCGCGATGTTCAGGACCAGGAACGACAGGAAGATCGGCAGGCCCGTCGCAAACAAGACCAGAAGCATGACGAAGACGCCGCTGAGAAGGATCCACCAGTCCATGAAAGAGGTCCGTCGATAGGGTTATCGGGCCGGCGACCGGAAGGTCGCCGCGAGATGGCGCAGGAAATACAGCGCCATGCTGGCGAGGCTGTAGGCGATGATACCGGTCACCACCCATTTGGGGATGGGGGTGACGGCGATCATCTTGACGCCGCGTGTCACCTGGCGGGCGGCTTCCACAATGCCGTACCAGGCGCAAAGGCCGCAGGCGGCCATGCCGAGAAAAAGCACGAAGCGGTTGAGCCACAAGGCGGCGCGCGGCGGGGCCTTCTCGGCGATGAAGGTCATGCGCGCATGGCCGGTGTTGCGGGTCAGCATAGGGGCTGCGAGGAAGGTGATCATCGCAAAGCTGACGGCTGCGGTGTCGGGTGCCCAGTCGCTCGGCGCCTGCAGCGCATAGCGGCCAAAAACCTCCCAGGCTGTCACAAGGGTGAGATAGGCCACCGCGACGGTGGCCCCCCAGAAGCTCGCATTTGTCAGCCCGTCGTGCAGGCGCAACAACCAGCGCATGGCAGATGGCCTTTCCTACTCAGCCGTCAGGTTCTTTTCGAGGGCCAGCTTGTGGAAAGCCTTGCCATCGTCGCCGGCCTTGTCTTCGACCTGCTTCCACACACCTGCGGCAAAGATGCCGTCGACCTTGCCGGCCACGTCGGGGCCGAATTCGGTGATGGCGAGGCCGGCATCCTGCATGGCCTTGTCTTCCTTCGCCCAAAGACCCTCGAAGTGCTTGCGCCCCTCGACCTCGAGCTCCTTGGCGATGTCGGTTACCATTGTCTGCTGCTCGGCCGACAGTCCATTCCATGTGTCCAGGTTCATGAACAGCGACAGGTTGGTGATGCCGAAGGTGGGACGGGTCATGTACCCCGCAACCTCGTACCATTTGTAATCCATCGCGCCAAAGACGGGCCAGGCTGCACCATCCACCACACCGCGTTCGAGCGCGGAATAGATTTCGCTTGCCGGCAAGGTGACTACCGAACCGCCCAGCTCATTGACGAGGTCGTGATAGGTGCCCGAGGCACGAATCTTGCGCCCCTTGAGAGCGCCGTCTTCCGCGATGGGGTTCTTGAGCAGGATATGATAGCCGGAAGCGGCGGAGAAGACGCCGATGAGCTTCAGATTACGCTTCTGGTAGTGGGCGTCGATCAGGTCGTAGATGCCACTTTCGCGGCGTGCCTGCGGATCGTCCTTCACCGCGTCCATGCCGAAGGCCATGGTGGTCTCGCCCAGATGATAGGCGCCGTGCGTGAAGAGCATGTTGAAGAGGCCCGCCGAAACCGGCTGCAACTGCTCGAAGGGCGGCACTGTCTCGGGGCCGCGCATTTCCACGCTGAGCTCGCCGCCGGATTTCTCCGTCAACCGCTTGGCGAATTCCTGCGCGAAAACCGGCACGGCATTGTAGCTCTCGTCCCAGCTCGAAAGCATGGTCAGGGTCTCGGCGCGGGCCGGAACGGCTGCGGCGAGTGCCATCGCCACGGCAGCAAGAATCGAAACACGTTTCATGTGATTGACCTCCCAATCATCTGAGGATTGCTGGACGATCCGGGACGAGCCCTCCCGGCCGGTATCGCCATGCCATGCAGCAAAGCAGCGCGGCGAAACAAGTGTCAAGCAAAGTTACGGAATTTCTTTCCGCAGTGCAGAAATAGAAGCCGGCGTCGTTTCATTCTCACGTCCAAATGTGGATGGACCCGGACTCTGCGAAAATTGTACGATTCTGGCGCGACAAGCCTGGCACTTTCCTGTCGGTATGCCGTGGTCATTATTCTGCTGTGCGGAAAATACTGGCGGGTTTGTCACAATCCGTTTGGTTTGCCCTGCGTCAACTCCTAGTGTCGTTTTGGCGGTGGGAGAGACCGCAGCAGGCTCTGGGAGGAAACATGTTGAAGAATGGAGTGCGCCTTGCGGCGCTGGCGTTCACCGTTGCCGGTTTCTTGGCTCCGGCGGCCGCTGAAGATACGATCCGCATCGGTTTGATCACCACGCTTTCGGGGCCTCCCGGTTATCTGGGGGAGGATATGCGCGACGGTTTCAAGCTGGCCATGGACGAGGAGGGCGGCAAGCTCGGCGGCGCGCCGGTGGAGCTTCTGGTCGAGGACGATGGGTTGAATCCCGGAAACGCCAAGCAAATCGCCGAACGCATGGTGCGGCGCGACAATGCCGCCATTCTGACGGGTGTGATCTTTTCGAATGTGCAGCCGATTGTGGCGCCTATCGCCCTCAACAATGGCCGCTTCTATGTGGCTTCCAATGCCGGGCCGTCGCCGATGGCGGGTGCGGGCTGTCATGAAAACTATTTCGTCAGTTCGTGGCAGAACGATGCCATGCATGAGACGGCGGGTATCGCGGCCAACAATGCCGGCTACAAAAAGGCCGTCGTCATGGTGCCCAATTATCAGGCGGGCAAGGATGCGGTTGCCGGTTTCAAACGTTTCTTCAAGGGCGAAATCGTCGAAGAACTCTATACCCAGCTGAACCAGACGGATTACGCGGCGGAGATCGCGCGCATCCGCTCCGACAAGCCGGACGTGGTGTTCTATTTCCTGCCCGGTGGTCTCAGCATCAATTTCCTGAAACAGTACGGCCAGGCGGGTCTGATGGGGGAAATACCCATCATCGCACCGATGGTTTCCATGGAAGCGCGCATTCTGGCGGGCGTCGGCGAGGCGGCGGAAGGCATCCGGGCCACGGCGCATTGGAATGCCGACCTCGACAATGCGGCCAACAAGGCCTTTGTGGCTGCCTATCGCGACGCCTACAAGCGCGAGCCCACGCCCTGGGCGGCGCAGGGATATGATGCCGCCCGTCTTATCGCCAGCGCTTTGAAGGAAACCGGCGGCAAGGTGCTCGACGATGCGGACGGCTTCCGCGCGGCACTGCGCAAGGCCGATTTCGCGGCGGTGCGCGGCGAATTCAAATTCGCGGCCAATCAGCATCCGGTGCAGAACTGGTACTTGCTGGAAGCGCGCAAGGGCGATGACGGAAAGCTCGCGCTCGTCACGACGCAAACCATCGTCAAGGAACACGGCGATGTCTACGGGGCGGAGTGCAAGCTGAACTGATGCGGATCGTTCGGTCGTTTCTTGGAAACGCCGTTTCGCACTCGGACGTCCGGTAATTCTGCCCGAGGGCAGGATGCTCATGGACGGGATGGCGCAGCACAAGCCATCCCGTTCCCAGGCGGGGAAATATAGTCGCATCATGCTGCTTTTCATCGAACAGATTTTAAACGGGCTGCAGCTCGGCGTGTTCCTGTTCCTGGTTTCGGCCGGGCTCACGCTGATCTTCGGCATCATGGGCGTGATCAATCTGGCGCATGGCTCGCTCTACATGATCGGCGCCTATACCTGCGCCACTGTTTCGGTGGCGTCAGGGTCCTACTGGCTGGGCTTTCTGGCGGCGGGCCTGGCAGCCGCCCTTGCAGGCGCATTGATGGAGATGATCCTCATGCGCCGGCTCTATCATAGGGACCATCTCGATCAGGTTCTGGTGACGTTCGGGCTGATCCTGTTCGTCAACGAGGCGGTGACGATGATCTGGGGCCGCACACCGCTGTTCATGGATCTTCCACAATCGCTTTCCGGATCGGTGGAAATCGTGCCGGGCGCCCCTTATCCGGTTTATCGGCTGGGTGTGATCCTGGCGGGGCTTGCCGGCGCGGTGGGGCTCTGGTTCCTCATATCGAAGACGCGCATTGGCATGCTGATCCGCGCGGGGTCGACAAATCGCGAAATGGTTTCAGCGCTGGGTGTCGATATCGACCGGCTCTATACGCTTCTGTTTGCCGCGGGCGCCGTTCTGGCCGGGCTTGCCGGCGCCTTTGCGGGGCCGCTCGTTTCCGTGCAGGTGGGCATGGGAGAATCGATCCTCATCCTTGCATTCGTGGTGGTTGTGATCGGCGGCATCGGCTCCGTGCGGGGGGCGCTCGTCGGCGCCATTCTCGTCGGGCTGGTGGATACGCTTGGCCGTGCGTTCCTGCGTGATTTTCTGGGGCTTTTCCTGCCGCCCGCCGAGGCGGCCGGCATGGGGGCTGCTCTCTCATCCATGGGCATCTACATCGTTATGGCGCTCATTCTTGTCATCCGCCCGAAGGGGCTTTTCCCGGTCGCGGCAGGGCGCTGATCATGCCAGATGGTTTTCTTCGTATCCTGACGCTCGGGCTTGTCGTTCTGGCGCTCTTCTTTCCGCTTCTGGCGGAAGCGGGAGGCAGCGCCTATCTGGTTCCGAGCGCAAGCCGCATTCTGATCTACGCTTTGGCGGCGGCAAGCCTCAATCTGCTGGTGGGCTATACCGGGCTCGTGAGCCTTGGCCATGCGGCCTATCTGGGCGTGGGAGCCTATGTCGTGGGGATATTGTCCTTTCACGCGGCGGAGGGCAGCACGATTTTCGGGCTTCCGGGCACGGTGGAAGGGCTTGTGAGCATTCCTCTCGCCATTCTTTTTTCCGCGCTTGTCGCGCTCGTTCTCGGCGCGCTTTGCCTGCGCACCTCCGGTATCTATTTCATCATGATCACGCTCGCCTTTGCGCAGATGATCTTCTTCATCACCGTTTCCCTGGAGCGTTATGGCGGGGATGACGGGCTCTTCATGTATGCGGGACCAAACAGGCTGGGGCCGCTCGATCTTTCAAGCGAATGGACTTTCTTCTACGTCTGTCTGGCTGTTCTTTTCGGCTTTCTCCTGTTCTGCCGCTACCTGGTGGGAACGCGGTTCGGTCGCGCTCTGGGCGCCATCCGCCAGAACGAGGCACGCATGATCACGCTTGGCTGCAATGTCTACCGCTACAAGCTTGCTGTTTTCGTCATTGCGGGGGCAGGGGCGGGGCTTGCCGGGGCGCTTCTTGCAAACCAGGCAAGCTATGTCAGCCCCGACCTGTTGCACTGGACCCGCTCGGGCGAGCTTCTCTTCATGGTCATCCTGGGCGGGAGCGGGACGCTTTTGGGGCCGGTCTTCGGCGCCGTGGCCTTCCTGCTCCTGGAGGAATATCTGCCGGTTCTGTTCGATGCGGCGGGGCTGGAGCTCCTCAAGGAACATTGGCGGATTGTTTTCGGCCCCCTGCTGATCGTCGTCATGCTGTTTCACAGGCGGGGGCTTCATGGCCTTCTTGCCGGGAGGTCCATGCGATGAGCGCCGATCTTCTCCTGGTCGTCGACGGTCTTGAAAAACGCTTCGGTGCCTTGAAGGCGACCGACGGCCTCGACCTTGAGGTGCATGCGGGTGAAATTCATGCCCTGATCGGCCCGAACGGGGCCGGCAAGTCGACATTGATGAAGCAGCTCTCCGGTGAAATGAAACCGGATGCAGGGCGGATCCTGTTCAGAGACGCGGATATCACGCGTGTGACGGCCTCCCGGCGGGCAGCGCTCGGCATTGCGCGGTCCTATCAGATCACATCGATCTTTCCCGACTATACGGTTCTTGAGAACGTCGCGACCGCGGTGCAGATGCGCATGACATGCGGAGCCGATATCTTGCGGCAAGCCAGAGGGGATGCGGATATCGAAGCGCCGGCTTTGAAGCTGATCGAGCGGGTAGGGCTTTCGGGCACGCATGACAGGTTGGCCTCAGCCCTTGCCCATGGGCAACAAAGGCAATTGGAATGCGCCATGGCGCTGGCGCTCGAGCCGTCCCTGCTTCTTCTCGATGAACCCATGGCCGGGATGGGACCGGAGGAAAGCGCCATCATGGTGGAGCTTTTGCGTGGCTTGCGCGGACAGGTCACAACCTTGCTCGTGGAACATGACATGGACGCCGTTTTCAGCCTGGCCGACCGGATCACCGTGCTCGTGTATGGCAAGGCCATCGCGACCGGTACGCCCGATGAAATCCGCAACAATCGCGCCGTTCGGGAAGCCTATCTGGGGGAGGATGCGGATGCTTCTTGATGTGCGCGGGCTTCAGACATTTTATGGCCGAAGCCAGGCGCTTTTCGGCGTCGATCTTGTTGTGGACGAGGGGGAGGTCGTCACCCTGATGGGGCGCAACGGCATGGGCAAGACCACCACCGTGCGTTCGATCATGGGGCTGACGCCCCCTGCGCGCGGCGAGATTTCATTCGCAGGGCAACGCTGCATCGGTCTGCCACCGCACCGGATAGCCCGTCTCGGTCTCGGATTGGCGCCGGAGGGGCGCGAGATATTTCCCACGCTGAATGTGCGTGAAAATCTTGTGGCCACCGCCGCGAACCACCGGAATGTGGCCAACCCCTGGACGCTGGAGAGAATTTACGCGCTTTTCCCCCGCCTTGAGGAGCGCCAGGCACAGGCGAGCTTCTCGCTCTCGGGGGGCGAACAGCAGATGCTGACCATCGGGCGAGCACTGATGACCAATCCCCGCCTTCTGATCCTGGATGAGGCAACGGAAGGCCTTGCGCCTCTCATTCGCGAGCAGATATGGCAGGTGATCCGCCAGCTCAAGGCGGCAGGTCAGGCTATTCTGTTGATCGACAAGAACCTTTCGCATCTTCTTGATCTCGCCGACCGGCACTATGTGATGGAGAAAGGAAGGGTTTCCTGGTCCGGGACGAGCGGCCAGTTGAGAGCGGAACTGGCCGGGAACCAGAGCCTGATCAGCGTGTGAAACCGGCCTTTTTCTTTCCTGCAGACAGAGTTTTGATGAAAGGATGAGGCCGGGAATTACGGCTCCATCGGAGCGCTGCTGTCATATCCCCCCGCAGAAGTGCCGATGAGAATGGCTATTGCAAAATGCATCCGCCATAATCAAATCCGTTATAGGTTGCGTCTTCAGGCTCTGTTTTGGCCTATTCGGACGCGTAGGGGGACAAGGTTGCTCGAACGCATCTTACTTGATGTGGCCCACTGGCGTGAGACCAGTCGTGCCGAAAAGATGAAGATCATCAAAGAAGCGCCCTCGAACGAAGAGGCTATCCATCTCTTACGTGGATTATATCAGCTCAAGCACGTCACCGTCCGTCTTGCCGCCGCCCCACTCGGCTTGTTCGACATTCCCTATATCAGAACGACTTATGCCGCCGAATGGATCGCACACCAGTTGACGCGCGGCTATATTGGCGGGGATCAGGTGGTCGTTCATGGCTTTACCACGGAACGCCCCTTTTTCTGGTCGGATCTCGAGCGGACGACAATCTGGAATCTCATCATGCGAGATGCCGTGCAGCGAGGCGTGGGCCCGGAGGGGTTTTCGATTCCGGTTCATGACCGGCTCGGGCGCCGTTCGCTTATCTCCCTCAACACCTTCATGTCGCCGGAGGACTGGAAGCGCTACATCTCGACTGTCGCCAAGGAATTGGTGGAGATTGCCTGGGTGCTGCACGAGAACGCGATCAGGGAATCGGGAGCTGAGGAAGTCGTGAGGCTGGGGCCGCGGGAAATTGAATGCCTGCAATGGATCGCGCGCGGCAAGGATGCAGGCGCCATCGCGGAAATTCTTTCAATCTCCGAACATACCGTCCGGCATTATCTGAAATCGGCTCGCGAGAAACTCAACAGCCGGACGCTGCCGCATGCCGTTAGCAAGGCCATCGCGTTCAGGATTATCAGATAACCCCCAAATTTGGGGGGGTGAAATCGAATTCAGCGTGCGCTAGGATGCAGCCTATATCCAGCATTTTTGTTTTAAGCTTTGATGGAACCGGGGGTGGCTGATTCATGCTTAAAAGTGGCGTTCTTGAAACTGAGACAAAAGTTTCTTTTTCTTCTTACAATTTGATCATGACCCACCTTCACGAGGCAGCTCGGCTGGCAGGCGAGATAGAGGACTTCAAGGAAAAGAAGCTCTTTTCCTATCTGACGGGCATGTGTCTTGAGGTGGTGACCGAAGCGCAGGGGTTCAATTCCTGATCTTTCGTCTTTTGCCGTGCTGCGGTGCCTGAATGGCATCTGGCAATGACCATCCTTCCAGCGTCCTTGATACGTGGGCGCGTTTCTCCATGTTCAGGTGCATTTCGCAGTCAGAGGAAAATATCTGATGTCTGCTAAACGCCGAAGAACATGGAGATCGAAAGGCAGGGGTTCCAGGAAATGACGAACCGCTCAAGATGCTGGCAAATGCACTTCTGGCCGACAGAGCGTGCCAAAGCCGCTTCCGGTATAATGACCCCGCCGAGAGGCATTTGCGGCACGGTGGCCTGCGCGCCATGAGAGCTATTTCCCATGAGAGCTATTTCCAAAGATTGAGGCGTTTCCAGTCGTCGCGGGGAATTTCGTCGCCGACCTTGTACTTCAGCGCAAGCACTTCGATGTGATCTGGAGCCGTCTTGCAGGAAAAGGCGAGGCGATACCAGTGTCCCCGGCTGCGGAACGCAGCACCGCGGCTGCTGATCTCATCGCCGTCCACGTCCGGTTCCTCGAAGGTATAGGCTACGACCCGATCCGGGTTGTAACTGTTCTGATCGTGCCGGATCGTCTCCATCACGGCAACATCGCAACGTTGTTCCAGCCGGGTGAGTGGGTCGAGCTTCATCAATGAAGCCTTCATGCCTGCATTGAAGGCTTGTGCGGGCGTTGCGAGGAGCAGGGCCCCGGCAATTGCAGCAGCATTCCTCAGCATCGTCTCCGGATTCCCATTTGTTCGATTCCAGAAAAGGCCGCGAAGCAGACCATACAAGCGCTTTCCGGGCAAGTAAGCGGCTAATATATGGCCGGCAAACAAAAATTTCACTGCGTGCGTTCTTGATGTAGCGATCCATGATTGAGTTTTCATCATTTATTTCAATCATTTGTTGTTGCATTCGGCAGGTTGGGATGCTGATCGCGAATTGCTTGTAAAATTTGAATCTGTTTCGTTAATGCCTTTTTCGCTGCTCCTGACGTAGGGTCGCATCACTTTCGGGAGAGGGTGAATTGAACGGGCAGCTTTTCATATCGCTGTTGAATCCGGGGATCGGGATCATCCTTGCGATGGCCTTCGCGATTCTTTGGCTCAACCAGCGCAGCCAGGCCTATGTGGCGCTTGCTGCTGCCGGTTATGCGACGATGGCGCTTGGCTTCCTGTTTCAGGACATCGTGCCGAGCATGCCGATGGAACTGCAACGCATCCCCTCGAATTTCTTCTTCATCACCTCCGCACTGTTCCTGTGGATCTCGGTTCTGTGGCGTTACCGGATCAAGGCGCCGGTTTATCCGATGCTGATTGTGGCGGGCGTCAGTCTTGCCGCCCTGTGCTGGTTTCTGGTGGTGCAGCCAAGTCTTACGAACCGGATTTATTCCATCAATATCGGGCTTGGCATCATTGCCGCATCGGCCGTGTTCAAACTGCGCAAAATCCGTAATCCGAAATTCATCGACAAGGTGTTGTTCTGGGTCAGCTTTCTGGCCGCCACGAATTTCATGTTTCGTCCGATCCTGATCGTCTGGTTGCAGGGCGGTTATGACAACTATGCGGATTACGCCGGTTTTCAGCAGTCGCTCTACTGGACGACGGTTCAGTTCACGCAGGCTTTGATCTCCGTCACCATCGCGCTGATCCTGCTCGTCGCGGTGGCAATGGACCTCATAGAGGAACTGACCAGAGAGGCGCGTACGGATGTCCTTTCAGGCCTTGCCAACAGACGCGGCTTTGAAGACCACGCAAGCGCGCTGTTGCAATCGTGCAATGAGCGGAACGAGGCTGCTGTCCTGCTCATCGTCGACATCGATCATTTCAAGCGGATCAATGATAATTTCGGCCACGCGGTCGGAGACAATGTGATCGCAGCTTTCGGCCAGATGCTGCAGGCCATGCTCGAACCCGGCATGGTCGCCGGGCGGGTCGGCGGCGAAGAATTCGCTGTGCTCGTTCCCAATGTCGACCCCGGCAAGGGGCGATCTTTTGCAGAAGAATTGCGCAAGCGCGTCTCTGAGATGCGTGTCGAAGGGTTGCCGGATCACTTCCTGACCACCGTGAGCATCGGCCTTTCCTGTTCGGCTCATCGCGGTGAGGAACTGTTCAAGCTTCTGCGTCGCGCCGACCGGGCGCTCTACGATGCGAAGGATGCGGGCCGCGACCAGGTGCGCCTGTTCTCATCCGACAAGCGTCTGGTGCGGGTCGCGCAATAAACCGAGCAATGTTTCATACCCGTGCTTGCTGGGAAAACCGGCGATCCAGCCTGGCATTCAGAATGCTCTAGAGGCGAAAGGTCCAGTAGAGGCAGGCGAGCGTCGCAGCGATAAAGCCGATAAAGGACAATGTGCGTAGAAGCGCATTGCGGCGCAACGCATCAAGCGACAGATGCACGACCACGATCGCGGCCGCAAACAGGAACTGCCAATCCAGAAGAATCCAAAGCGCATCGCGCACGCCAAATGCAAAGCGGGCGACCTGCACGCCGAAGATCGTTGCCAGAAGCACCACCGCCGTGGAAAAAACCGGTGATGCGGCGCCGGAATGTATCATACCGGCCGTTCGAATGGGCAGGATGACGATCAGCGCTCCCGAAAGCGCGTAAATCGCGGCAAGCGGAATGAAAGTCTTCGCATTCGCCAGACCATCGAGCCGTGATACCCCGAGGCTGCCAAAGGGATAGCCCTTGATCTGCAGGCCGAAGCTGAGAGCGACCAGCAAGCCGGTCAAGACGGCTACCAGAAGGAAAGCGGACAGAGTGCGGTTCATTAAAACCCCCAGGCGAATCGGACGGTCTATTCCGACAGAACCACGCGGCGGATTGCAACAGGGTTGGAGGCGTGGGGCTTCTATCGAGGGGAGCTCAGGATTTTTCCCACTCCATGATGTGGAAATAGGGGGAGCGTTTGTAACGTTCCACGATCTCTGGGTCGCCGGCGGATGGAGCCGGCTCGTCGAAGAATACCAGGCGCAGGCCCGTGTCGAGAAGCAGTCGCATATAAGTGTGGAAGGGACGATGCCAGTTGCGGATGGATATTCCGCGCCAACTCACCCATTCGGTTCGTTCGGTAAGGTAGTCGTCGATTTCGAAGCGCCGGGTTCCATCCGGCGCCGTCTTCCATCCGCCTGCGGTGTTGAAACTGTTCAGATTTGCAATGAGAAGCGACCCGCCGGGCTTGAGAACCCGAGCCATCTCGCCGATTGCCTCTTCTATGCCGTCTATGTCGATCAAGGTCAGATAGCTCACGACCAGATCGAAGCTGGCATCCTCGAAGGGCAGTTCTTCCGCCTTGGCATCGACATAGAGACCGGACGGATCGCGAGCCTCAGCAACGGCGCGCAAGCTCGGGGTTGGCTCGACGCCGACTGCCTCAATACCTGCGGATTTCATCATTCTGGAAAAACGGCCTTCACCGGCGCCCACATCGAGCGCGCGAACGAAGCCTCTTCCGTGGATGCGGGCGAGCATGGGAGCATCTAGTATGTGCCTGCGAGAAAAATCGCCGGTTTCACCCATATCCGAGATCCACGCCGAAGCCGATTCTTCCCAGCCGTTTTCAAGCCTGGTCATTCGATTCACCCGGTTGGCCGGCGTAAGGTTGTGCTCCCGACTTTGATGCAAGGCACCACTTTTCGCCTGACCGCCTGTCCTGTTTCTGAAAAAGGGGTGCTAGCTGAGGCGGTCGTGCGTCGTCAATCCACCGAAGCAGTGCTCGTGTAATCAACGCTTCTTGCGTTGCGCGGATTGTCGGCGTCGTGGACGAGATAGACGAAGGTCAATATGGCGATCACCGCTGGAGACAGCAGTGCGGCGGCGCGCAAGAGACTGGTCAACAATTGCAACGGGCTCATCATGCGCAAAGAATATGCCTCAGATTTTAATCAAATCTGCATCTCCAGATTAACCATGAGCGTCGTGCACCAGGGGTGGGTCGTTCTCGGAGCGTTCCGTTAACGTCCCGGCTAAATATACCGGTTATGCTGGTTTCCGAGTTGAGGAGATGGTTCTTTGAATTTGCCTGAACATTCGCAGGATGTTTCAGTTTTCAAGTCGGCTTCTGCTATCGGCGTGCTGCCCTGCGCACTCTTCCTGGGCGTTGCCGTCTTCTTCTCCTGCCTTTTCGGCATCTACACAAGGCCCGTCGATTTTCTGGCCACCGTCTGGCCGGCCAACGCGGTAATGCTTGGCCTTATGCTGCGTATGCCGCGAATGGCCAAGCCGCCTGGCTGGCTCGCGGGCGGCGCGGCGTTTCTTGCAGCTGATTTGCTTACCGGCGCGCCGCTGTCAAAGGCCGTCATTCTGTCCTGCGCAAACCTGGTGGGGATTGCGGGGGCTTATTTCGTTCTCAATCGGTTTTCCCGCGAAGCGATCGAGCTGCGCACACCGGAATCGACGCTTGGGCTGGTTCTGGCTGTTGCCGCCGGCTCCCTTCTCGCAGGGTTGGCGGGCGCTGTTGCAAATCCGCTCTTGTTTGGCGGGACCGCCCTTGGGGGGCTGACCTTCTGGTTCGTGACGGAGTTTGCCAACTACGTGGCCATCCTGCCGGTGATCCTGACCGCCGCGGCCCTGCCGCGCTGGCGCTGGCCCGACCGGTTTGAAACCCTCCATTACGCGGCGCCGCTGCTGGCCCTTGTCTTTGCCTGCGCAATCGCCGTCGCGATCGGGGGTGCGGGTGCGCTTGCTCTTCCGGTGCCCGCACTTTTGTGGGGCGCGCTGGTCTATCCGCGTTTCGTGACGGCGTTGCTGACGCTTGCGTTCAGCTTCTGGACGCTGCTTGCCCTTTCGGCCGGGTATCTTCCCAACACGGTCGATGCGTCGGATGAGCAGGCGTTGATTTCAATCCGCTTGGGTGTGAGCCTGATCGCACTTGCGCCGATCATGCTTGCGAGCGTCATGAGCCGCCAAGCGGAGCTACTGGAGCGGCTGCGCCATCTGGCGGCCCATGACCCGCTTTCGGGCCTGTTCAACCGGAGGGCGTTTCGCAGCGAGGCGGAAGTTCGTTTGAAGGCGGCGCGCAGGGAGGACAAGCCGGTCGCGCTTCTGATGCTCGATATCGATCATTTCAAGTCGATCAACGACAACCATGGCCATGCGGCCGGCGATGCCGTTATCAGTATCGTTGCGGAGCGTGCGGCCGCGTTTTTGCGGCCTACCGATGTCATTGGCCGTATCGGCGGGGAAGAATTCGCCATTCTGCTGCCCCATTGCACACGCTCGGAGGCACTGGCCGTTGCGGAGCGCATTCGCCACGCCATCGCCGAGGAACCCGTGCCGATCTGTCCGGCCGGTGCGCTCGACATCACGGTGAGCGTGGGGCTTGCGGCAGCCAGCAGCATAAATGCCGACCTCGATGCGTTGCTGCTCGAGGCGGATGGGGCGCTCTACACAGCCAAGAAACTGGGGCGCAACAGGGCTGAGACGTCCGGCTCTGCCTGAAGGTGCAGGTGAGGTGAAACTACTGGCCTTGCCGGGAGCGAATCTCGTCCTGCTCTGCTTCCCGAACCCATTCACGCCAGATCGCCACAAAAAGAGCCATCAGTACGGGGCCGATGAACAGGCCCACGAACCCCATCGTTTTCACGCCGCCGATCAGGCCGAAAAATGTGGGCAGGAAGGGAAGGCTGATCGGGCCGCCCACAAGCCGTGGCCGTATCGCCTTGTCCACGACAAAGAGCTCCAATGCTCCCCAGGCAAACAACGCTATGCCGGCGGCAGGCGAGCCGCTGGCCACGAGATAGGCTGAAACCAATGTCATGGACAGCGGGGCGCCGCCAGGCACGAGCGCCATCACACCCGTAAGCACGCCCAGGGTGACGTGCGAGGGAACGCCGGCAATCCAGTAGGCGGAGCCGAGCACGATGCCTTCGCCGATGGCGATCAGCGTGGTGCCAATAACGGTGGATTTGATCGTGGCGGGTACAACGCGGGAAAAGCGTTCCCACCGCGTGGGCAGGATCCGTTCTCCCAGAACATCCACCTGCCGGGCGAATGCTTCGCCGTCGCGATAGACGAAAAAGAGCACGATCATCATGAAAAGCAGGGTGAGAATGATGTCGAAGGCGCCCGAACCGGTTGCCAGGATCGCACGGTATATGTTGCCGATATTGGCTCCGCTGACGATCTGAACCAGCTCGCCTATGGCTCCGGGATGGCCGATATAGGTCGTCCACTGCGCATCGAGCCACTCGCCGACGGCCGGAAGGTTCGCCAGCCAGCCTGGGGTGGGGGCGCCGGTGGTGTTGGTTTCCACGGCCCAGCTGAACCATTGCCCGATTTCATTGATCGTATAGCTCACGGCAAAAAAGATCGGGACGATCAGGAACAGAAGGATAAGCAGGATTGCCACGGTCGCGGCGGTGGCGCGGTTGCCGCCGAGCTGGTGGAGCAAGGCCCGGTAGGCCGGCCAGCTTGCAAAACCGATGACGACGGCGGCAAGGACGGGCACGAGGAAATCGTGGAAGAAGTAAATCCCCGCGGCAGCGATCAGAACCAGAAGCCAGCGGGCGACGGAACGCGGCGGAACGAGCGCGGTACGCTGGGAGCTCGATACGCCCAGCCATGGGGGCTGGTTGGGGACGTCGGGTCGTTGCTGCATCAGCGGGTTCTCGCAATCATGATTGCCTTTGTCTCGCAGGAGGGCACGGTTTGGCAAGGTGCCTGCGGCCATATCGCTCTTTACCAGGCCGGCAGGATCAAATTTCGTCTTGAAGCTGCACATGCCCCGCTTGCATCGTCAGCCTTTTGCGAAACGGGTGAGCCGTCCCTGTACCGGGTGGATGGGAGGGGACCTTTGACAGAATGTGGGGGTGTTCGAGAGAGCATCCAAGGAAGAAGTCCACGCGAAACTGATCGGAATGACAGGAGGTCCTGACGGCGGGTTCCGCCCCAAAGTCCTTGACGGAAACATTTCTGCGCCCGTCGCCGGGATCGGATATGCGCACCTTGCCAGGGCCGTTTTGCCCGTATGCGGGAGGTCGACCTCCCTCAACCAAGCCCAGGGCGGCGCGTTATGACAGGCTGTTGCGCGCGAGCGTGGCAATCAGGTCCGTCCGGGTGACAACACCGACGATCCGCTCGTCCTCGATCACCGGCACGGCATCGACCTCGCTTTCGGCCATCAGATGGACCAGCGCGGCCAACGGGGTCGAGGGGGTTGCCCGAGGACTTGTCGTTTCCATAATATCCTGCGCCTTGAGACGTCGCCGCCGCCTGCTGAAGATCGGTGTTTCGGTGCCCTGGTCCTGGATGACCAAGTGAATCTGGAAGATGATGCCGACGAATCGGCGATCGGCGGTCTCCACGGGCAGCGAGGTGAACCGGTGCCGTTCGAACAACGCTGTGATTTCGGCGAGGGATGCCTGTGGACTTACTGTCACGAGGTCGCGCGACATCAGGTCTGCCGCCACGACAGGCGTAACCCGGTGAGTAGCGGCCTGTATTTCAGCCGCACCGATCAGCCGCGCGAGGTCCTCTACGCCCAGATTGAACGATTGGCGGTACTGCTTGAGGATGTCCGTCAGCTCCTGGCTCGTCAGGCCAAGACGTTCGAATGGGGGGCGGTCGGTTGTCCCGTGCCGGTTTGGTTCATCGAACTGGCGAAACGGATAGCGCCGTCCGGTCATGCGTGCGTACAGGATGGCGATCAGGACCAGGAGCGTCGTGCCGGCGGCAACCGGGGTGAGGGCGAAACGGAACCCGAGTTCGGCAATGGCGTCCGGGTTCATCGCTGCCGTCATCGCGACCGCGCCCGCTGGTGGGTGGACGGCACGGCAGAGGATCATCGCGGTTATCGTCAACCCGACCGAAAGTGCAATACGCAAGGCTGGATCGCCCACCAGGAGACAGACTGCGACGCCCACCAAAGCGGCGATCGTGTTGCCACCGAACGCCGACCAGGGTTGCGCCAGCGGGCTGTTGGGGACCGCGAAGAGCAATACCGAACTCGCACCGAATGGAGCGATGAGATAGAGGCCCAAGTTAAGGTCGACGGCTGGCGTCAAGGCGAAAAGTCCGCAAAGCACGAGGGCGAGAAACGCTCCGCCACCCGCCCGCAAGGCTTCGCTGGGTTTCGTCCGGGCGACGGCGGGGCCAAACGCTTTCAAAAATCTCGACATTGCAATTCCTTGGTGGCCTGGCCCCTGGTGGTTTGGGCGACTGGAATCGCAGGAGCCGCGCCTTGGGGCAAGGAAACGTATTTCTCCGAACACAACCAATTTGCAAAGACGATGCCTTGTCGGCATTCACTGGCCTGATTGCTTCACGCCCTAGGTGTCCGCGTTGCGACAGCCAGCCCGATGAATGTCTTTGACGTGGCCGGTAAAAGAAACCACTTCCCGGATTCGCACGCCGTGTTCTGCTGGTGTGCGCTGGAGAGATTTTTTAGGAATTTCAGGGAGATGGTGTAAATCTCTAAGTCCATCAACAAAATCAAAGGGTTACAGGCCTTGCTGATGGTGGGCGCGGTAGGGATTGAACCTACGACCCCACCCGTGTGAAGGGCAGGTTTGAATCGGTGGTTTCCGGTGTTATTTCCGTCGCTTGCTGGAGGTCGCTGAGGCAACGCGTACAGGATTTGTACGAGAGACGCCTTTTCCACCGGCGCGTTCACGGCCGGCGCGCAACGCTTCCTGGACCTTGCTTGTCGGATCCTCCGCATGCACGTAAGTGCGCATCATCAGGGAGATATCGGCCCATCGGCCGGCGCGCGCGACCGTCGCCGGATCGAGCCTCTGGCGCACAAGCATTTCGGTGCCGAAGCCATGCCGGCCGGCCGCATGCGGCATGATTGAATCGATGCCGGCATTCTTGCAGGCGGTCTTCCAGGCGCCGTAGACACCGTTTCTGTTCGCGTAGCCGAAAACGCGCTGCCCCTTCGGCCTGGCCGCGCCGTGCGGCCCCTTGCGCGGCCGGCGCGGCTTCAGATTGGCGAGCTCAACGACGAGTTCCATCGAGATCGTCACCCACTGTGCTTCGGTGCCCTTCGCTTCAGGCATCCAAACGCGCGCGTTCTGCAGGTCGAGATCGGATGTCGTGAGCGAAATAGCCTGTGTGATGCGGCAACCAGTTTCGAACATGAAGAGGGCAAGCGCCTTCAGATAGGGATTTGCGTGCTCGCGAAAGCTGTTGATCCATTCCCAACTGCCCGGAACCCTTTCGACGCGGCTTTGCCTGCCGCGCGCGCTGTCCTGGCGCAAACGCTCTACCTTCGAGTAGGCCTTGATGCGGATCGGCGGACACTTGCCGAGATCGTGGGCATTGTTGATGACAGAGCGGACAGGCGTTACGACATGGCGTTGCCATGTGTCGGTGGAAGCCTTCGGATAAAGCACCGCGCCGAGATTGCGCACTTCCTGCGGCGTTATCTCCGCCACCGGCCGCTCGCCGAGCTCGGGAACGATCCTGGTGAGATAATCCGCTTCCTTTTCCGAGGCAGGATACAGGAGCACCGCCTCGGCAAAGGTCAGTGCTTTTTGGTCGCCAAGGTAATGACGTTTGATTTCCCTGGTTTCGAACTCCGCGAGCCGCTGGCGGGCTTCCTGTTCCGGCATTTCTGAAGGTGCGCCAAGGCTTTGCCGGTAATATCGGCCGTCCGGTACGCGGTCGATCCGTCCTTTGAACCACCACCAGCCGTCCCGTTCGTAGAGGGTGAGGGGCATTTCCGCTCGCCTTCCGCAAAAATCGTGTCGATGTGCTCCGGCATCAGTATCAGTGCCTTGCCGAAGATATGGCAAGCGCCAAGCCTGCGTGCCGCGGCGCGCAGCTCTCGGGCCGAGACCTTGACGCCACGAGCGGCGAAGGCATCAACCCATTGCTCGGGCGTCTTGCCGTGCTCGAGGACCGCCGGGATCATACCAGCGTCCGCCGGTTGTTCTCGGAGGTGCGCTGGCAGCTCGGGCAGATGTGCAGATAACCATGCCGATCCGGCTTCTTGCCAGCCACGCGCGGCGCCTGGCCGAACAGGTCGGATGTGTCGTCTCCGGTTCCTGCATCGACTTTCGCCTTGACGATGCGCCAGCCGGCCGTGCGGGCATCGGAGATCATCACGTCGAAATCCTCGGCTTCGTAGGTGTTCGGATAGCTTGCCGGGCAGTGGTCGCAACAGACCTGCAGGCGGCTTTTGTGGCGAGTGATGCTCATAGCGCTGGAACCTCTCTCGGCTGTGGCATGCCGTTGTGCTCGCGTCCATCGAGCAGGCGGCCCGCGCGGGTTTTGCCGATGCGGTCAACAACCCACGCATCATCGGGATAGTTGAGCAGCCCAGACGTTATGCTCCCGCTCGGCGACAGGATCAGCGACATTCTGGCATCGACGAGATCAGACTTCTTCGATGGTCGGCGCGGCGCCCACGATCCCCATTGCTTGAATAAGAAGGCGATCTCGCGCGCGGCGCAGAAGTCCCGCGTGGCGCGGTGCCATTCCGGATGCGTTGGTCGGGCGCTGCCGCCGCTTTCGCCGCCGGACACTATCCAGCGGGCAAATTCCCATCCTTTCCAATTGACCGGGCCGAGTGCCGGTTCGTAACTAACCCATGTCAGCCAGCCCATCTCGGCGAGCGCCGCCATCGTCGCGAGCCGCTGATCAGCGCGGGTCTGATCCTCGACCGAAACGCCAAGCCAGACGTTGGGTAGAGGAAGGCGTGGCCACCTCCCTGGCGACGGCACGCGCTGATTGAACAACGCCATCAATGCCGCGGCCAACTGGTGCTCCCTGACGGCCAGATATTGCCGCATCCGCTTTGTTCGCTTGGTCAGCACCTGGAATGTGTGCCAGTGCGCTTCGGCCATGATGGCGAACACCTGATCGATCCACTCGTCTGGCACATCCTCATGAAAGAGATCGCCATGGGCGCAAACGAAGATCATGCGCGGTTTCTTCCAACGGAGAGGCTGGGTCAGCCATTCGCTGTTGAAGCGAACCTTGCCGTTCCAGACTGGGCCAGCCTTGCTATCCATCGTCAGGCCTGCGCGGGAAGGCGTGTGCTTAAGCCGGGTGCCGGCAAGCCTCATGGCATAGCAATTGGTGCAACCGGGTGAAACGACCGTGCATCCCGTGATGGGGTTCCATGTCGCATCTGTCCATTCAATCTGAGTGCGGTCAGCCATCAGCTTGCCTTCGTTCCGGTGTTGATGACCCTGGAAGGAAATGCAGCTTGCGTGGAGCGATAGACCCATGTTCTGGCTCCCTGCTGTATTTCTTCTGTCTCTTCGCGGAAGAAGCCGAGGAAACGTTTGCGGATGATCTCGATCGCATCCCAGCTTACGCGGCGCGTCTCGGCGCCTCGACGCATCTCCCACCGGCCAGGCAGTATGTCGGGCGAAAGGTGCCAGAGCTCCCAGCCCTCACGGATCATGTCGCGTACTTGGGCGCCGCTGGTGATGAGATCAGCCATCAGCCGGCCCTCCGAATTGCGTTGCCGCTGGAAATCATGATGAAGCCGTCGGGAAACTCGACGCGAATGGAATTCATCCGTCCGCGCGCCGTGACACGGCACGGCTGGCCTTTGCGTCCCTGGCGGTCCCAGCGGTAGATGTAGGGAAAAGTATTGTCCGCCATCACATTCCCCAATCGTCTTCTTTGTTGAGAAAGTCGTCGCCTGGGCGTTCGCGGAGGGCGAGGGAGGCGGCCCAGGCGGTGACGAGGATCAGGCCGAGCGATATGCCGGCAAAGGCGGCAAAGGCAGTCCACATGGGCGCCTCCAGCCTGTCACGCAGTTGCGCCAATGGCGGTGACGACAAAGCCGATGGCAAAGGCCGTCAGCATCATCGCCACGTCATTGACGCGGGGCCGGGAGAGAAAGGCCAGCATCGGCTCAGGCCGCCCGGCTCTGCTCGCGGGCGTTCGCCAGGTCGCGCGCCTCGATGCCGTAACGGTCGATCTCGGCGGCGGAAAAGCCCATCAGGGATAAAGCGTCCTTGTCCACCGTGCGGCCACCGCCGGCGATGTGCAGCATGGCATCTGCCATGCGCGAAACCGGATCGGGTTCGATAAGGGTAGGCGTTGCGGGCTTTCCGCCCACAGTGCTTTGAAACGTGATCATGAATTTGCTCCGTTCGGTTGGCCCTCTCAGGTGGGCCGCACCGGGCGGAGACGTCTTGCCCGATGCGGCCCCTGCGGGAGGGGAACGGGCAAAGAATATGGAATTAAATTCCGATGTCAATCAAATCTTGAATTAAATTCCATATTGCCGCCGCGCAGAATTCAACAGTTAGAGCGGCGACTGCGGTTCTAGGATTTGTTCGTGCCGTTCGATCGCCCGACACTTACTAGTGCCGAGGGCGGAATGACGGCAAATATCTCCCCGATCCATTCAAGATGGACGTTCTCGATGGGACTTGCGTTCCATGAGAGCAGGTTTACGAAGCCGCTGCTACCACGCATGACAGTCTTGATGAAGCGGCGACCGTCCGAAGTTCTCACCGCAGCTTCTTCACCGTAGAACGAGGCGAGTGGCTTTTGTTGCTCCCGATAGACAACGATAACGGCTCCATCCTTGTAGGCTGGGAGCATTGAGTCGCCTCGGACCTTAAAGGCGATCATATCGTCAGGAAGTGGAAATGGGATTTCGACCTGGTCAATGCCTTCTGGCGGAACTTGCTCGAACTCAGGCTCCACTTCAGCACCCGCGCCGAGATATCCCATGATTGGGACCTCTGTGCGGCCGGTGGTTGCGTCGATCCCGCGTTCCAAGAACACGGGGTCGATACCAAGCGCTTCGGCGAGGCGATCTAGAGCGTCTCCTCGAGGCTGCTTAACAGCGCCTGCGAGGTATTTGTTGACGTTATCGTATGAGAGCTGCGCGCGGCGCGCCAACTCTGCCTTCGACCATCCAGTAGCCTTAAAGGCTTCTCTCAAGCGCTTATCCCAAGTCATGTTGGGACCATAATTTGAAATTAATTCCGAATGTCTGGAATTTCGCGCTTGATTTATGGAATTTAATTCCATATTGAATTGCGTCATGCGACTGCTTTCTGAGATCATAGAGGCCGCTGGTGGCCCAAAGGCAATTGAAGAGGCGTCCGGCGGGGCGATCCGCCGTGATGCTGTTTACAAATGGCCGGTCATCGGGGTGCGTGATCGCCATTGGCATATCCTGATCGAACTGGCCGGCGCTTGCCCAGAAGAACTCTACAGGGCGAACCTGGTCGCAAGGCGCCACGATTGCATAGCGCCCGTGGAGGCTGCCGAATGAGCACGCTTCCCAAAACAAACACCTCCCAAGCCCGCGTCGTGGTTGCGACCCGCGAAGCGGCAACTGCCGTGCCTGCCGGTTTCGGGTCTTGCGTTCCGGCGGGCACGGCTTCTTTTCAAAGGAGTTTCCCATGCAACGATCATCGGTCACCACCCATCTGCGGCACCACTCGACAATCGTTTTCAACCGGGAGCGGACACTCGTGTCTCCAGGCGCCGCATGGCGCTTCCAGCAGCGCCGCAAGGATGCGGTGCGGCGGCGTGAACGCGAAGCGGAACGCCGCATGGCGTGGTCCAACAATCCTGATAGTCCGACGCTTAGCGCGCGGCGGCGTGCCGAGCTGGCATTCGTCAATAGCCGCGTTGCCGATCAACCTGATCGATAGGATTGATAGGATATGGCTGGATCGTGCGCAGTCTCGAGCCTTCGATAAGATCATCAATCCACATCGATATCGCGTCTTCGAGGGGGGCGGCCAGATTATGAGCCGCTGCAGCGTAGTCGCGCCAATTGTCGTTTTGCGTTTCGCGGACCTTATGATCGAGATCGCAAAGGTGCCCTCTAATACCGGCCGCCACGTTGTGCATGGCGCGTTCGGGGAGGTTGATAATGATGCTGGCGACGATCTCGCGAAGCGCGGCAACCTCCCCAGCAAGTTGGACGATCGTCCTTTCGTAGTCGGGTTTTTCATCCGGCATGTTGGCGAATCCTTCTTCGTGTCTCGACAGCACGAATGGAGCATTGGGCCGGTTTCAGCGCAAGCGGAGCCGGCCCAATGAGTCCCGTCCATCTCCAAGCATCTGCCCTCAACGTTCTCCCGCCCGAGAACGCGGCAACTGCCGTGCCTGCCGGTTTCGGGTCTTGCGTTCCGGCGGGCGCGGCTTCTTTCGTTTCCATTCGTCTTTCGCCGGCCATGGCGATCCTGCTTCGCGCGCTGGCCGCCCATGACGGGCATTCGAGCATCGAGCGGTTGATTGCCGACATGGCCGAGGAACGCGCCCAGGAATGCGGCGTGCGGCGGCTTTTTCGATCTGTCCTCGCGGCCGAGCGCGAGGCGAAGCCTCTCTGGCCTGCGGATGGCACGCCCGAAAAGTCGGGCGGTCTGCGGTCGCAGCCTTGCGGGGCGCAAACCCACCACCGTGAGAGCAGCGTGAAGGGGCCGGAGGGCGTGCCTAGGGGCGCTCTCCGGTCGCCGCCCTGACGGCATGATTTCGCGGGTGTCCGGTTTCTTTTCCATGCCCGCAGACTGACAGCACAAACCCTTTCCCGCCACGGGAAACGACGCCGGGTTTTCCCGGCGCGGGAATTCTTTTGCCCGGAGGAAACCATGGTTCCCAATGCCCAGGTCCGCCACTACCGCATGAAGGCCGCGCAGCGCGACATGATCGCCGCTGCCGGCGGCATCGAACGCGCATCCGAAATCTGCGGCTATTCCAAATCCACGGTCGGACGCTGGAACCAGGCCGACGGCAAGGAGCTGATGCCGCTCGACGCGCTCTGGGTGCTGGAAGCCGAAACCGCCATGCCGGTGATGACGGGCGCTCTGGCTGAATTGTCAGGCCGGAGGCTCTCCGATCCGCGCGAAGTGGCCGATGCCGAGGCGGATATCATGCGCGGCTATGCCGAGCTTTGCCGCAAGGCTGGCGACATGATGGCCACCATGGCCGCGGCTCTCGCCGATGGGAAGATCACGCCAGCGGAGGCGCAGGCCTATGACCGGCGTCTCGGAGAGCTTTCCGACATTATCGCCGCCTGCCGCAAGCACGCTGCCGGGGTGCGCCAGGCGGGCGGGTTTTCCGTGGTGGACGGGGGCGCGGCATGAAGCGCTCCATCGAAGAGATGATCGCCTGCCGCAAGGCACCGCGAGCGCCGGATGGGAAGAGGCGGGGCGTTCGGATGGCCGAGCTTGCCGAGCGGGCCTGCCGCTTTCCCATTCGGGAAGTGGCTGGCGGCATCCATTTCTGCGCGGCGCCGGTGGAGCCGGAGCGCTGGACAGCCGGCGGGCAGCATAGCCGATACTGCGCCTTTCACCGCGAATTCCTTCTCCAGTGCGAAAGCGTGGTGGAGGAAGACGCATGAGCGCGGCCCGAGCCTTCCGGGCGGCGCTGATCGTCGTCTGCTTCTATGCGCTGCTGCTTCTGTGGCTCGCCGCCATCACGCCGGGGGCCACCTGATGCGCAGCGATCAGCCCAGCCCGAACCTGCGCATGCCGGGAAGCTGCCTCGCGCGGCTCTGCCCGGATGTTTGCGCGCTTCTGGACATCGAACACTGGAACCCGCGCCGCGATGCGCAGCTCCGCGCGGCGGCGAGGCAGGGAAGGGAGGTGGAGCCATGACCTATGATCCATGGACGCCGCGCGAGACCGAGCATTCTGCAAAGAGCAAGGCGCAGAAGGCGGCGGCGCGCAAGGCAACCAAGAAACCCAAATCCGGCGAAGAAGACGAGATGCTGGCGCCCGAGGAAACCGGCGAGGCAACGGTCAATTCCATCGCGTCCGGGCAGCTGCGCGCTTTCGTGGAGCGCATCGAGCGGCTGGAGGAAGACAAGCAGGCAATCGGCGACGATATCAAGCTCGTCTACGCCGAGATGAAGGCGACCGGCTTCGACACGAAGGCCATGCGCGCCATCGTCCGCCTGCGGAAAAAAGACCAGGCAACCCGGCAGGAAGAGGAGGCCATGGTCGACCTCTACAAAGCCGCGCTGGGGATGGCGTGATGACCCAGTCTGCGCGCGGTCTGTTTCGGGCGACCGGCAAGAAGAGCAAGCCTGTGGCGGTCATCGGCCGGGATGGAGTTTCCTTGCTCGAAGACGGGTTGGAACGGGCAACTGACGATTTTTATCCGACGCCGCCAGATCCGACGCGTGCCTTCCTGTGTGCGGAAGCTGGCAGGTTGCGGGACTTCGACAAGATTTGGGAGCCGGCTTGCGGGGACGGCGCCATGGCACGTGAGATCGAGGCGGTGGGCTTCGAGGTGTTTTCATCGGACCTCGTTGATCGCGGCTGTGATGCGCTGATCCAGAGTTTCTTCGAGTTCAATCGTACATCGCGGCCTGCGCGCGCCATCGTTACAAATCCGCCCTTCAATCTTTGCAATTGGCGAGATGGAAAGGGGCGCTGGATCTACCACGCCCTGGACGGTTTGCGCGTCGACTACATGGCATTGCTGATGAGCTGGTCCTGGCCAGGTGCTGCGGGGCTCGGCGCTCTGTGGTGCAAGCATCCGCCGGCACGCGTCTATCTCATGCGGTGGAAAATAGATTTCACGGGGCAGGGTGCCCCGCCAATGCTCAATGGCTGGTTCGTCTGGGACTGCGCGCATGCCGGCGAAACGCAGCTGTTGATGATGGATCGCCGCGACCCGGCGCAATCCGAGATGTTCGGTGGGAAGGCGGCGGGATGACGCTTCAGCCTGCCTTCTTCAGCCCTGCCGCCTTGCGCAGCACGTCATTAACCCGCGTCTGCCAGCCCGGACCTTGTGCCCGGAAATGCTCGATCACTTCCGGATCGAGCCTGAGCGAGACCTTTTGTTTGGTCACCTCGGCAAACGGACGGCCCGGCTTGCGGCGAAACAGATCGTCCGAGGGCAGGGCGTCCGGGTCGGCCTTTGCCGCTTCGGTGATCGCCGCATCTTCTTCCGCCGTCATTTCCTTAAGGCTTTCAAGGGCGCGGCGCCGCGCCTCGTCGATGGCTGCCTTGCCGGTCTTAGAGGTTTTCGACATAGGTTTTGGTCTCCCTTGCATTGGCCTTGCGCAACGAGATGACACGCAGCGTCTCACCGCGCATCGTATACACCAGTTGATGGACCCGCGGCCCGACGAGGCCGAGCGCTACCATGCGCAACTCGCCATAATCGGCTCGGTCATCTTCCCAGACGAGGGCCGTTTCGAACTCGAAGGAACGGACGGAAGCAAACGAGACGCCATGCTTGGCAAGGTTCGTTTCGGCCTTCTGTTCGTCCCACTCGAAATGCATGCGCTTCCGTCTCCTGCGATAATTATTGTCTACCCAATAAACGGGCCGAACGCAAGCGTTATTGTCATGACAATAATAGAGGCGAAGCCATGACGGATTCCATACTGCCGATCCTGCGACAGATGCACGATGCTGACGGAGACCGCGCGCTCGCGCGGCTTCTGCTTGCCGTGCCCGACGCGATCCTTCTGACGCATCAGGAAGTCGTCACGGCCATCTGCCGCAGGCGGCGTTTCGATGCGGGGGAGCGCTTCGTGCTGTTCCGGATCACGGCAATGCGCGCCACGCGCGATGAGCGGGGGCGGATTGCGCAAGGCCTTGCCGATGGGCTCACGCGGTTTTGCGATGCCATGGCCGCGTTTGCGGAAGGGGGCGGGGCATGAACATGCAAATCGACAAGGCTCGGCTTATCACCGCCCGCATTGCCCCTGTCATCCGCGAGATGGTGTCGGAGGAGGTGGAGAGCCTGCGCGGGCAGATGCTTTCCAGCGATGCGGAGATCATGAAGGCGTGCCAGCACGTTGCCGAGGCCTATGACGCGCTGATGCAGGCCAAGTTCTCCGGCATTCGTGAAGTGCCGGCCCGGACGGCGCTGGAGCGCGCGGCGAAGATGCTGGAACGCGCCATGCGCAAGCATGGGAGGATGCCGTGAACGCCGCTCCGAACCCGCGCCAGATCGAAGCCGAGCAGCTGCGCCGCATTCGCGCCAGGCTTGCCGCCGTCGCGCCGGGCAATTGGCGGCGTGCTGCCGACGACATGGGCGAGATGATCGTCGGCGAGGATGAGCATGGCGCGTTGATCACGCTCATGCGCTGCGATGCGGCGACCTTCGAGGAAGTCGAGTTCATGGCGGCTTCGCCTGCCATGGTGAGCTTTCTTCTCGCCCTTCTCGATCGCGCGATAGAAGCCTTGCGCAAGACGCCGCCAAACGCGGAAACCGGCCAGGGCAGCCGGCAGGAAGGGGCCGCGCCAGACTATGCCGCCGAAGCCGCGATGAAATGCGCGGAACCTGCCTTCAAGGCCTTTCTCGAACAGCGCCACGGGCTTGAACGCCCGCTCACGGATGAGCGCGCGGCCCAGAAGCTGCGCTCCTTACTCGGCATCACTTCGCGAAGCGAACTCAACCAGGACACCGCCGCCGCCGACAGATGGCGCGCGCTGCGACAGGATTTTCAGGCATGGAGGAAGGCGGGATGAGCGGCATGCGCGTGCTTGTGGCATGCGAATATTCGGGGATTGTGCGGCGGGCCTTTTCCAAACACGGGCACGATGCCTGGTCTTGCGACCTGTTGCCGGCCGAAGATGGCAGCAACAGGCATATCGTCGGTGATGTGCGGCCCGTGCTGACGGATGGCTGGGATCTACTGATCGTGGCGCATCCGCCTTGCACGCGATTATGTCGCTCAGGCAGACGTTGGCTATCAGGGCCGGGCAAGATGACGCCCCCCAAAAAGCTGCCGCGCGGTCGCAGCTGGAACGACCTGAAAGCTGAGTTCGAAGAGGGTGTCGACCTCTTCACGGCGTGCTGGCGCGCACCGATTGAGCGCGTGGCAATCGAAAATCCGGAAATGCATGATCTCGCCCGGGACCGGATGCCTGCGGACCTGCCGGCGCCGCACATGGTGCAGCCATTCTGGTTCGGTCATCCCGAATACAAGGCAACGGGCTGGTATCTGCGCGGCCTGATGCCACTGACCGAGACTGACCGCCTGCCGGAACCAGAGAAGGGCAGCGACGAATGGCGCGCCTGGAACCGCGTCTGGCGCATGTCGCCCGGCAAGGATCGAGGAAAGGAGCGGTCACGCTTCTTTCCGGGAATGGCGGACGCCATGGCCGCCCAGTGGGGCGATCGTGCGCATGAAGCCATGATGGTGGAGGCGGCGGAATGAGCGGACCTCGTCTTTCAATTATCCCGGCAAGAGCGGCAACCGATCGATCTCTCAAGCCGCGTGATTTGCAGGTGCTCTGTGTGTTGGGCCGTCATACCGATGATCTGGGCTGGTGTCGCCGCAGCCAGGTGAAGATGGCTGACGAGATGGGCTGCGCACGTTCGACCGTATTTGATGCGATCAAGCGGCTGGTCAAGGCCGGATATCTGGAGCGCTTCGTGCAGGCGAGTGACAGCGGGCGCGACAGTGCACATGTCTATCGCGTTGTTCTCGATCCCGTGCACCCTTCCGTCGCGACGGTTGAAGAGGCGGATACCCCCTGCCGACAGGTCGGCACCCCTGCCGGTATATCGGCACCCCCTGCCGGTTCTGAGCCGGCACCCCCTGCCGGTCCTGGACCGGCACCTATTAACGACCCCTCCTTAACGACCCCACCAAACGAAGAAGAAAAATCGCGCGGGCAATTGGAAGACAGAAAGCAGGTGGAGCGTTGGCTCAAGCGTGTGCACCCAAAGTGGCCAACTTACGTGACCGATAGCGAACCCAAGGCTCTGTCGGCAGCTTTCGGACTGACGCCTGACGAGCGGCAGACTGCGGTCGAGAGGATCAGTGACTATCTCGCTCACGCCAATGTCGGCGGGCGCACCACGATTTGCACCTTCGGTGTCTACCTCGCGGAAAGACGTTGGGAGAAGCTTCCGGCGCCAGCCGCGCAGCCCTTCAACGAACATGCGACGCCTTTCAGCAAGCCATGGTGCGCCTGGATACTGGCTCACCTACTGACGGCAGAAGGTGAGGCCGAAAAGGGCTGGCCGCTGGTGTCCACGCTGTACCAGAGAGCGCGCCTGCGCCAGGGGCATAGGTTTGCCAAGCGATGGCATGACATCGGCTCGGCGTTCGAGCCAGTGCAGGTCGGGTCGAGGGAGTTCGAGACTTGGCGCTTGGAATTTGAGCGCCGTGGGTGGCTCTGGCTTCCCGATCCGGGAAAGCAACCGGTGGTGTTCTTCCCGGCAGGCGGGCCGGGAGGGTTGAGCGAGTTCGAGGCGGCAATCAGGGCAAACGAGGCAGAAGGCAATGATGATGGCGCGCGGCAAGCAGCTGAGTGAGGCGGATAATATCAATCTCGATAGGTGCTACGCTGAATCCGACAAGCAGATGAGGGTGAGCCGACGGCAGCAGGCGTTGCTTGCCGCTGCTGGTATGGATGGCCCGCTAAAGCGATGGGCAATCATCAAAGTGGCGCCGAACCGTGAGAATGATGTGGATAAATCTCTGTCTGCAGCGCTCATCGAACATTGGCTTCCGCTTCGAAAGGCGGATCGAACGATGAGCGGGAGGCGCACCGGCAGCCCAGGAAAGCAGATTTGGGTGATTGCATGGCCCAACTACATTTTCGTGAAGGTGCCCAACATAGCCGAGGCATGGGCGGGCCTAGCGATGATCAAGCATGCACTCTCAGTGCTGGGAGACGGTGAAAGCCCCTTCTTCATTGATGATGCCAGCATATTGAAAATAAAGGCAGAACTGGCAACGCTCCGCGACGTGCCACAGAATGCAGGAGCAGTATTTGCGAAGGGCGAAAAAGTGACGGTCGAGGGCGGCCCTTTCTCCGGCTACCCTGGTACGATGACCAAAATCGGAGAAGGTCCACACGAGGGCCGCGCTCTGGTCGAGGTGATGATTTTCGGTCGGATCGTGCCCGTTGAGCTCGATCTTGCACATCTCAGCAAATCGTAATACGCAATCGAAACAGGAGACCTGACAGAGCCGCACTCCGGGTGAGCAGCGCCATCAGGCCCAGGCCAAGCGGATTGATCTGCGATCTCAGCTTGGCCGCGATGGGGATTTATTCTCTAAATTCGGCTTACAGGACCGTCTTCTGTGCCGCTGCGCAGCGAAGAATTCTGGCGCTCCCTTCTTAAGAGAAGGAAAATCACAGGTGCGAACAACACGGCAATAAAGACTGTCCGCAGCACTGCCGCAGTGAAGGAATGATGATCCTCAACGATCAGCATGACCAAGGCTGCGCCGATGTGCGAGACGGCGGCAAGAAGTAATGCAAGCCCGGCTGCGCGTAGACAGTTCTGAAACATATCAGTCTTCATTCGCCTTTCGCATGGGAAGCGGGGGTGAGAATGATCTCGCCCCTGCGTCAATATTCAGCGCCTGATGGCGCGCGCCAGGGCAATCAAGATACAGGCACCGATGAAGCCTGCGATCAGATACCCGATCCAACCCGTAAGGGCGACCCCAAACACCCCAAGAAGGGCGTTGGCGACAATGGCACCGATTATTCCGAGCAGTATGTTCATGAGGATGCCCGTGTTGCTTTTCATGAACATCTCGGCAAGCCATCCTGCCAAGCCACCGATGATGATTGCGGCAATCCAGCCGACACCAGCTGTACCCATTTGAATTCCCTCTCCGAACAAAAGCGTTAAAAACATTCACACAACCGCTATCGCGCCTATTTGGTTCCACACAGTCGTGGAACGCCATTGGCAACGTTGGCGGCTTATGAAAAATGAAAACGTCGGTCACCTTCAACCAAAAGCAGTTCGAGGAGGTTCTTGCGAGAGATCTGGGGCGCGATCTGCCGTTTGCAGCGGCGAGGGCGCTAACCTGGACGGCGCAGGACATCCAGAAGAATTCCCGCAAATGGATGATGCGGGTGTTCGACCGTCCTACACGGTGGACGTTGAACGCCGCATTCGTTAAGTCGGCGAACAAGCGAACGCTTTCGGCGGAAGTCTATTTCAAGGATTTCGCGCCGAAAGGAACACCTGCGGGAAAATACCTGCTTACCCAGATCAGGGGCGGACGGAGACCGCACACCCGTTGGGAAAAGCGGTTGATCCATTCCGGCATCATGCGTTCGAACGAATACGCGATGCCGGGCAAGGGATTGAAGCTCAATGCCTATGGCAACGTGCCGCGCGGTGTCTTTTCGAAAGTGCTCGCGCAGCTCCAGCTTGGAGACAGCGGCATCGGCAATGAGAGCCGGACAAGCAAGGCTGTCAAGCGGGGGCGGGGTGCTGCGCGGTATTTCGTTTCCTACGGAAAGGACGCCCCCCGGATCGGGTCGGTGCGCCCGACCAATCTTCCCCGGGGTATCTGGCAGCGGGATAGGCGGGGAACGATAACGCCGGTCTTCGTGTTCGTCAGCACTGCGCCGGACTACGCCGACATCTTCGATTGGAAACGTTGGGCAACCGAGACCGCTCGGGCGCGCCTTCCCATCAACTTCAAACGCTCTGCCGACCTGATCTTGCGCCGCCCGAACCGCTGATTGCCTCGACGGATAGTCGTCATGGTCACCCCGGCACCCCCGTGCGGCCCTTTGGGTCCTTCCTGGCCAACCCCGCGCAGCGAGTAATTCGAGCCGCGGGGTTTCGGCAGTCTGAGCCGATTTTGAAAGCCTAAAGTCGAAGCCTAAAGATGAGCGAAACCGCTAAAGTCGAGACGATGGCGAAGGGCGACTTCGCGCGCCTTGTCGGCGTCACGCCCGGCCGTGTTTCGCAATACATCGCGGAAGGTAAAATCTTCGGCGAGGCCATCGAGGGCGAGGGCCGGCTTGCCCGCATCCGGCCGGAGATTGCCCAGGCCCAGCTCTACAAATCGCTGGAACCATCGCAGCGGCTGGGCGGCAACGGCGCGGCGGTTCGCTCGCAGGCGGAGTCCGCACCATCGCTGCGTTCGTCCGCCGAGCCCGTGCATGACGAACTCGCTGCCGAGCGCCTGAAGCAACAGCGGATCAAGACCGCCCAGGCCGAGCGCGAGGAAGCGCTGGCGTGCGGCCGCTACATGCTGGCCGATGCCGCGCGCCGTGAGATGGGTCGGGCGGTCGGCGAGGCCTTCAAGGTCATGGAGCAGGGGTTGCGCGACATGGCAAACGCCCTGGCGGCGGAGTTCGCCATTCCCGAGCGAGATGCCCAGCAGGTGTTGCAGAAGGCGTTCCGCGAGGTCCGCGCCAGGGCTGCGGCTTCCTTCCGGACACAGGCCGAGGCGACACCGGCCATGGTGGCCGACCAGGACGATACGGAATTGCGGTCTGCATCATGACGATGTTGTTCAACCCCGAGCGGCTCAAATATGAGGCGCTCTCCGATGCGGCGACACCGCCGCCGCCCGTCGACTACCTGGCATGGGCCAAGCAGAACATCGTCTTCTCGGATCGCATCTCCGCCTTTCCGGGACCGTATAACGAGGCGCTGTTTCCGTTCTTCTCGGAGATCCTGAAGGCGCTTTCGCCGGAAGACCCGTGCAGCGTGGTGACGCTCGGGAAGTCCGCCCAGGTGGGCGGCACGATCCTGGCGAACATCTTCACGCTCGGGACCATGGACATGGACCCGTGCGATTTCCTCTACGTCCATCCGACCGAGGAAAACGCCGCTCGCTGGTCGAAAACGAAGCTCATGCCGCTCGTGCGGGAAACGGACGCGATCCGCGCCCTGTTCTCCGAATCGAGCCGGGATGGCGGAAACTCGATCCTCTACAAGGAACGGATCGACGGGCGGGGCGCCATTCAGGCAGCGGGCGCGAATTCGCCGGCCGGCCTGTCGATGATCTCGCCGCGCAAGCAGGTTCAGGACGATCTCGCCAAATGGTCGGTGAACGAGGCGGGCGACCCGGAAACGCAGGCTGACAGCCGCTCGAAGGCCTTCTTCAACCGGAAGGTCTTCAAGATATCGACGCCGCTGGTATCGCCCGGCTGCCGGATCACGACGAACTATCATCTGGGCACCCAGGAGAGCTATCACGTCCCGTGCCCGCACTGCCGCGAATTGCAGGAACTGCGCTGGGAGAACATGCGGGATCATATCGATCCCGAGCACCCGGAGGATGCGCATTTCGTGTGCATCCATTGCGGATGCGAAATCAGGGAACACCATCGCGCCTGGATGGTCGCACCCGAGAACGGGGCGCATTGGGTTGCCAAATATCCGGAGCGGGCGCGCTATCACCGCTCGTTTCACATCTGGGTCGCCTATTCGCCGCTTGAAAGCTGGGAGGCCCTGGCGCGCGCCTGGCTCAAGGTGCAGTCGGGTGGGCCGGACGACAAGGAAAAGGGGGCAGGGGCCGAGCAGGTCTTTTTCAACGACTGGCTCGGCCTGCCTTTCGAGGCCGACAACAAGGCGGTTGCCTGGGAAGACCTGCGCGACCGGGGCGAGGAGACCGGCTTCAGGCGCGGTCTGATCCCGGCTGAAGCCCTGGCTCTTGCCCTCGGCATGGACGTGCAGGGCGACCGCGTCGAATGGCAGCTGATCGGTTACGGCAGAAACCGCTATCGATGCGTGATCGACCGTGGCGTGGTCGACTATCGGGCCGGGAGCCATCTTCCGGGCTATCGCGCGCATTCGGGTCATATCAGCGAGCCGGAGGTTCGCGCCGCGCTCGACCGGCTGTTGAAACGGACCTGGCCGGACGAATGGGGCAACCAGCGCTCAGCCGATATCGCGGCCATCGACGGCAACGCCTATACCGAGGATGTGTGGGGCTGGGTCCGCAAGCACCCGAAATCCCGCGTCATCATGGTGCGCGGCGACAACCGGGACAATGCGCGGCTTCTGTCGCAGGTGCGCGAGTTCGACCGGAAGGGCAAGCCGAAGAAGCAGAAATGGACATCGCGCTTCTTCAACTTCAACGCCTCGATCATGAAGATCGGGCTCTATCGCGACCTGAAGAAGGAAGACCCGGACCGCGCCGGCTATATCCGCTTTGCGATGGGGCTGGGCGATGACTTCTACCAGCAGGTGACATCTGAGATCCGCGTCGAGGAACGCACGCGCTCCGGCCATCCCCGCTATGTCTGGAAGCTGCCTTCGGGCCAGCGCAACGAGGCGCTGGACATGATGAACCAGGCGCATGCCGGCGCGATCCGGCTGGGCGTTACCTACTGGACAGACGAAGAGTGGGACATGCTCGCCGAGCGCCTGTCGAAGCTGGAAAAGCCCGTCCAGGGCGATCTCGAAGACCTGATCAACCCGGTGGCGGGCGAACAGCACCCGACCGCTGCGGACAAGGAACATGCCTCGAAGGAGGCACTCATTGCCGCCGCGCGGCAGCGGGCAGAGCGCGCCAGGCGCCGCAACACATAGGACCATCATGGCTTTGACACCGGAAAGGCGGGCGGCGCTTGAGGCGCAGCTCGAGAAGGCGCGCGCCGCCGAGTTCAAGCTGGAAACGGGAAGCCTCACGGCAAGCGTTTCCTATGAGGGCGAGCAAGTGACGTTTTCGGCTGCGAACCGGGCATCGTTGCGCGCCTTTATCCGCCGCCTCGAGGCGCAGCTCGGGCAGCGCGCGAGCGGACGTGCCAGAAGCAGGGGGGTGACGTTCGGATGACACCGAGGGTATCTGGCGAGGCTCCTGCCTTGATGGGGCCGAACGGTGCGCCGCTTCCGGCTGCCATGCGCAGCGCTGCCCGGGCACAGATGGCGCGCAACCGCCTGATGGCGTCCACGGCCTATCAGGGGGCAGGTTACGATAACCCGTCGCTCGCCAAATGGAGGCCGCGCACCTGGTCGGGTCATTCGGCCCTGCGCTGGGACCGGGAGAGCCTGGTCAACCGGCTGAACGATGTGGCGCGAAACGACGGCTGGGCTTCCGCCGGTGTGACGCGGCTCGTCGACAACATCATCGGTTCGGGCTGGATCCTGTCGGCAAAGCCGAACTATGCCTCGCTCAACCTCAGCTATGACGAGGCGGAGGAAGTCGCCGACCGGATCGAGGCCCTGTGGCGGGACTATACGCAGGATGTCGACATGTGGTGCGACGCCGAGCGCTCGAAGAACATGGCGGGCATCCTCGGGCTTGCCGCCCGTCACCGCTTCGGTGCCGATGGCGAGGCCATGGCCATCCTGATCTGGCGCGACGATGCGCCGGGTTTCCAGACCGCGGTGCAGGTTGTCGATCCGGGCCGGTGTTCAAACCCCATGGGCCGGATGGATGACAAGACGTTGCGCGACGGTGTCGAGATCGACGATTACGGCGCTGCCGTAGCCTATCACTTCCGCCGCGCGCATCCCGGCGACGTGTTCATGGGCATGCCCAACCAGTGGCAATGGGACCGGGTCGAGCGGGAAACCGAATGGGGCAGGCCGATTGTCGTCCATGCCTTCGAGGCGGCGCGCGCGGGCATGACGCGCGGTGCATCGAACTGGGCGCCGGTGATCCGATCGATCAAGCAGGCGACGGACTATGAGGATTTCGAGAGCCAGGCGGCGTTGCTCAATGCCGTGATGGCGGCGTTCATCGAAACGCCCTTCGATCCGGACGAACTGATGGATTCGCTTGGCGCGGACGGCACGTCCGCCGTAGGCAGCATGTATGGCGCGATGGCCGAGGCGCAGCAGGCCTATTACGACGCGGCGCCGATCAACCTGCCGGGCGTGCGGGTGAACACGCTGCAGCCTGGCGAGACCGCGAAGTTCACGCGTCCGGAACATCCGAACGCGAATTTCGAGGCCTTCGTCAATGCCGCCTTGCGCAAGATCGCGAGCGCAGTGGGCCTTTCCTATGAGCAGCTCACCATGGACTGGTCGAAGGTGAATTATTCCTCGGCCCGTGCGGCGCTGCTTGAAGTCTGGAAGGGGCTGACCAGCCGCAAGAACAATTTCGCGGCGCAGTTCATGGGGCGCATCTATCGAGCCTTCCTCGAAGAGATTTTCGACAAGGGTCTGATTGTGCTTCCGGCCAATGCCGTGCCGTTCGATCAGAACCCGGCTGCATGGTGCCATGCGGAATGGATCGGACCCGGTCGCGGCTGGATCGACCCGCAGAGGGAAGCCCAGGCGGCCGGCCTGCGCATCGCCTCGAACCTGTCGACGCTGCAGCAGGAATCCGCCGAACAGGGCCGCGACTGGAAGGTCAACGCTCTTCAGAAGAAACGGGAACGCGACTTCTACATCAAGCTTGGCCTCGATCCCGATGCGGCGATGCCGGAAACGCGCACCCAGAGCGAGACCATCACCGAAACCAAGGATCCCGACGAGGAGATCGAGGAAGAGGTGAACGGGCCGGACAAAAAGCAGGCCTGGCGTCATCCGATGGGCATTCCCGCCATTCGCAGGAGGGCAGCATGAGCCACGCGGCACATTATCCCGAGATCGCGGCGCGTATGTTCAACACGCCGCTCATGCTGCATGAGGGAAAGGGCAATGTGATTGCCCGTGCCTTCGGTCCACGTGTGCTGGGAATGCCGGATGCCGAGGCTGTAATCCATGGCGGTGAACAGTTCGGTGTTGTCGGCGACACTCTGCGCGATGAGGTCGATGGATGGGGTCAGCCCGTTTATCGCGGTCCGAAGCGGCTTTCGGACAGGATTGCACTGATCGAGGTCGAGGGCACGCTCATCAACAAGGGCAAGTGGATCGGAAAATCCTCCGGCCAGACCACCTATGAAGCCATTGGATTGCAGGCCGACGATTGCCGGACGGACGATTCCATCCATGGTGTCGTTGTCGAAGTGGACAGTTTCGGCGGCGAAGTAACCGGTGCCCTTGATTGCGCGGAGCGCCTGTTTGAGCTTTCGCAGGCAAAGCCCACCATAGCGATCCTGACCGATCATGCCTTGTCCGCCGGCTATCTGCTCGCCGCTCCCGCGCGCCAGATCGTCATTCCGCGGAACGGCCAGGCAGGTTCCATCGGGGTGATCTCGATGCATGTCGATGTAAGCAAATGGCTCGCCAATCAGGGCCTCGATGTCACCATCATGAAGGCCGGCGCGCGAAAGGATGATTTCAACTCCTATGGCCCGATCCCCAAGCATGTGCTGGAAGAGGCGCTCGCCGAAATGGAGGAGATGCGCAGGGATTTTGCGGAAACGGTCTCACGCTTCCGCGCCGGTCGTTTGAGCTTCGACGCTGCCATGGCGACGGAAGCGAAGTGTTTTCGCGGTCAGGCAGCGGTCGACCTCGGCCTTGCTGACGCGGTTGCGCGGCCCAGCCAGGTGCTTGCCGCTTTTGAAGAAGAGCTCGGCCGTCTGGCCGGCTGAAACCAGCGACAAAGGAGAGACTGATGTCGACGCTGACTGCAAGCGTCCTCGCCGCCGTGCGTGGACGGAAGAAGGGCTCGCGCCTCGAGAACGAACCGGAGGAGAACCTCGAGGAAGAAGAGGTTGAGACCGGCGCCGAGGAAGACGAAGACCAGCCCGCCGCCGAATCCGAGGAAGAAGACACCTCTGCCGAGGATGACAAACGCCCCGAGGATGCCGAGGAAGAAGATGATCAGCCGCAGGCCTCTTCCGCTCGTGTGCGCCGTGCCGAGCAGGGCCGCATTCGCGCCATCCTCACCCATCCCAAGGCTGATGCCAATCCGGGCCTTGCCGCCGAGCTTGCCTTCGGGGAGCGCTTCTATTCCGCCAGGGAGGCTGGTGCACTGCTCGAACACTCGAGTGCCGGAACCGGAAGCCTCGCCGGCCGCATGAAGGGGCGCAGCCCGAAGATCGGCTCGGGCAGTGCCGCAGGCGCGGGCAATGAGCGGCAGGCTCTGGTCGCCAATGTGAAACGCACCATCCAGTCGATGCACGGGCGCAAGCCGGACAACGCATGAGCGATCCGGCTGCGGCCGGAGATTCCCCATAAACGGCCCGATGTGGCCATCAATCGAGGATGACAGTCATGAACACTGCAACCTTTGCGCCGAACGACCTTCTCGTCTCCGACATTCCGGTCATCACGCGCAACATCACCCTGACCGGCGGCGCCTATGAGCGCGGAACCGTGCTCGGCCGTATCACGGCGGATGACAAATACACGATCTCCCTCGCGGCCTCCGCAGACGGATCGGAAGTGCCTGCTCTTGTGCTCGCCTTCGATGCAGATGCCTCGGGCGGCGACATTGAGGTCGCCGCCTATGCCTCCGCCGGCCTTGACGCGAGCAAGCTCGTCTTCGGCGCCGGACACGATGCGGACAGCGTCGAGGCCGCATTCCGCGCAGCCGGCCTGCCGCTCTTCGTACGCACGCTCGCCTGATCCTCAACCCATGTCCCTGTCCGCCGGCGCCAGCCGCGTGGATGCCGACCGAACCGAAAAGGTCATTCCCATGAGCAACATTCTTCTCAACACGGCGGAACTGGTTGCCGTCCTTCCGCCGCGCGACCGGCCGGAGGCCTTCCTGCGCAGCACCATGTTCAGCACGGTGGTGCTTTCCGATCAGGAGGAAATCGTCTTCGACAGGATTCTCCCCGACCGCGAACTTGCCCCCTTTGTTCATCCTGACGTGCCCGGCAAGGATTCCAGCAATCGCGGCTTCAAGGTGACCAGTTTTACGCCCGCCTATGTGAAGCCGCAGAACACGCTGCGTCCGGGCCAGAACATGATCCGCATTCCCGGCGAGCGGCTCACCGGCGACATGACACCGTCGCAGCGCTACGCCTACAATCTCGCCATGCTGGTCGACGACCAGGATTTGCGCATTACGCGACGCGAGGAAGCCATGTGCAGCCAGGTGCTGCGCACCGGCGTGGTTGTCGTCGAGGGCGCGGACTATCCGACGCAGACGGTGGATTTCGGGCGTGACCCTGCGCTCACCATTGCTCTTGCCGGTGTTTCGCGCTGGGGCGAGGCGGGCGTCGATCCCTATGACGATATCGAGGCCTGGGTTCAGCTTCTTGCGGATACGGACGGCTTCACCGCCCGTACGGTCCTGCTCGGACCTGGCGCCGCAGGACTGCTCAAGAAGTCGCAGCGTTTCCTCGATGCGCTCGACAACCGTCGCCAGGACGGCGGCAAATTCCAGCTGGGGCCGGTGTCGACAGGTGCCGAAGGTGTCTACCACACGGTGCTCGGCACCATCGGCCAGCTCACCTTCGTGCAGTATTCGCAGCCCTATACGGTCGGCGGCGTGAAGAACAATTTCTGGCCGAGCCATGGTGTCGGCATCTTCGACCCGTTCGGGTTCAACGGGCACTTTGCCTATGGCGCCATCCTCGACAACGAGGCGCTGCTTTCCATGGAGCGCTTCCCCGACATGTGGCTGGAGAAGAACCCCAGCCGGACCATTGTGCAGACGCAATCCGCGCCCCTGCCAATCATGCCCGAGCCCAACGCCTCGCTCTTCGCCCTGGTGCGCTGATCCGCGTGCCGCCTTCAACCCTTCGCCGGCCGTTCCGTTCGGCGAAGGGCTGCGGGAGGCACGCAACAAGCTTTTGAAGGAGACGATTCCATGTCGAAAACGCATCGCTTCAACACCACGATCACCCTCGGCTCACGCAGCTATCCGCCCGGTTCGGAAGTGCCGCTTGGCGGCAAGGGCGGTCTCTCGCCCGAAGAGGCCGCGAAATTCGAAAGGGAATTCGGGCCGTGGACCGGCAAGGGCAAGGAAAGCGGGACGGGCGGCGATCAGGCAGGTTCCGCCGACGCGCGCGCCGCCTTCGACAAGGAACTGCAGGCGGTCACCGCCGCCTTCGAGAATGAGGTCACCTCGCTGAAGGACCGTGTCGCGGAACTGGAGGAGCAACTCAAGCTGACGGCTTCCGAACGCGATACGCTCGCGGGCGACAACCAGATCCTGTCCGAGCGCATCGAGGAACTGGAAGCCGCCGGTGAGAAATCCAATGGAGGGGCGGCGTGATGGCGAAGAATTCCGATCTCGTCACGGGCCGCTGGCCCGTCGCCGTGCGCGATCATGAGGGCAAGCGGGTGGAGCCCGGCAACCCTGCGAAGGTGAGCCGGGAGAAGGCCTCCGAGTTCGATGCGCGGTTCGGGCGGCAGTCTGATGAGCCTTCCGGCGTTTCGGCTACGCTGAAGCCCGCCGAACCTGCATCCTGACGGGAAACGCTTGCATGACGATCCCCGCACATCCTGTCTTTATCGACATGCCCGATGCGTTTCTTGATGCGTTGGGAGAGGAGGGCGAACTCACGATTGGTGGTGTTGGCCTTCCTGCCCCCGTGCGCGCCGTCGTGCGAGGGCCGTTCGGCGAGGTCGTTGCCGGCGGCGGCTTCGGTGAGCCCGGCGTCAACGGCATGTCGCCCAAGGTCTCCTTTGTAGAGGCCGATGTGCCCGGGCTGAAGGACGGTGACCGCTTCATCTTCAAAGGCGTGGCCTGGATCGTCCGGGAACCCATGCCGGACGGGCGAGGCATAGTGCGCTGCGAGCTGGAGCGCGCCTGATGCCGCATCCACGCACCTTGATCCGCAACCAGGCGCTCGCCTTGCTTCAACAGGCAGCCCCTGCCGGTTGGGCAGTGCGGAAGGCCGATGGTCGGCCGCTGCCCGATATTGCGGAATGCCCATGTCTTGTGGTGGCGATACCCAGCGAGCCGGTCAGCCGTGGCGCCCAGCGCAAGCGACGGGAACCGCGCCTCGGCATCAATGCCTATATCGCGGCCGCTGCCGGCGGCGACGATCTTTGCGACGAGGCGTCCCTGTGGATCGAGGGGGCGCTCGATGCAGACCCTTCGCTCGGTGGGGTCTGCCAGGACTGCACCCATGTCGAGACCGCCATCGCTGCCTATCCCGGCGGCGAGCAGCCGGTCTGGGAACTCACGCTCACCTACAATCTGCGGGTCTCCTGACCCGACCTTTCCAAAGGAGAACATGCCATGTCGACGCAGCTCGGCCGCCTTCTCATCATCCAGCGTCCGTCGGGCCAGCCCGCGCCGGACGATTGGGAAAACGTCTGCGGCATCAACACCACCAACTTCCGCCTTCTTAACGACATCATCGAATCCAAGCGCGCGAACTGCACTGACCGGGGACAGCCGCCGATCCGTGTGCGCAAATATGGCGGCAAGGACGTGAACTTCTCCGGTTCCGGCATTTTCGACGATGACGCCGCCGGCAAGCTTCTTGCGGATGCGGCGGTCAACCAGACGGTGCTCACCGGATATCGTGTCTTCGTTCCCGGCTATGGCGACTTCATCGGCGATTGGCTGGTGTCGAACTTCGAGTTCTCCGGCGATCTCGACAACGACATGAACTTCTCCGCCGAGGTCCAGGCCTCGGGTGAGATCGCCTACACGGCTGTCTGATCATGGCCGAAAACGCATGGCGCGGTGAGCGCTCTCTCACCTTGCCCGATGCGGAGCCTGTCATCGTGCAGGCTTCGCTCGATCACATCGCCCGGCTCATGGCCGAGACGAAGACCGACACGCTCGACGGTTTGCAGGAGGCGCTTCTTGCGCGCCGGCCCGACACCCTGCGCGCGGCGCTCGCCATCCTGCTCGGTGCCGGCAATGCGGATGCACTGTGGCCGAAGGTGAATGGCGCATCCGGACTGACGGCGGTGTATGTCGCGATTTCCGGCGCCGTGTCGGGTCTGACACCGGCAGAGGAAGACGACGCAAAAAAAGCGCAGGCCGAAAGCGAGAGGGAACTGCAGGCCATGGCGCTCGGCCTGCTGGCGCGCGCAATCGGCCAATCGAGCGTCTCCCCTTCGGGGAATGGATGAAGTTCGCCGGCGGCGTGCTGCACTGGACAGAAGCTGAGTTCTGGCAAACCGGCTTCGCCTATTTCCGGGCGGCATGGGAGGGCTGGGCCATCTCCACCGGAGCGAAGAAAGCGCAGACAAAGCCGCCGACACGCGATGCCTATGAGGCCGCGAAGGCCGCACTTGCTGCGCGCGACAAGAAACGTTTGAACCAGGGGAACGGCATTGGCTAACGAGGATCTTCGATACCGGATTGGTGGCGACACCTCCGGCATCGATGCCGCATGGGGCAAGATCAGGCGCGATGCCCAGGCGACCGGTGCGAGCATCGGCAGCGCCATGGGTAAGGCGCGCTCGGGGGTGGAATCCGTCATGGCCCCCTTGCGGGCCGTTCCTGCCCTGATTGCCGCCCTTGGCGCGACCGCTGTCGTCGCCAAGGTGCGCCAGACGGCAGAATCGGTTGCTGAAGTCGGTCGCCAGGCTAAACAGGCCGGCGTTGATGTCGAATCCTTCCAGGAACTGAAATTCGTCGCCGAGCAGAACCGCATCGGCGTCGATATCCTGACCGACGGCCTGAAGGAACTGAACCTGCGCGCCGATGAGTTCATCGCAACGGGGCGCGGTTCGGCAGCGGAGGCCTTCGGGCGGCTCGGCTATTCCTCCGAGGAACTGGCGGTCAAGCTCAAGAACCCCTCTGCGCTTCTCACCGAAATCATCGGCAAGCTGGAACAGTTCGACCAGGCGGCGCGGATCCGCATTTCCGATGAACTCTTCGGCGGGTCTGCGGGCGAGCGCTTCGTGGAACTAATTGATGAGGGCGAGCAGGGCATCCGCGATCAGATCGCGGCGGCGCGTGATCTTGGCCTCGTGATGGATGCGGAGATGATCCGCAAGGCCGAGGAGGTCGACCGCAAGTTCAACGTCATCACCACGACGATTGGCACGTCCATGAAGCGTGCGATCATCGATGCGACCGATGCATGGTTCAAGTTCCTCGACAGCTACAACGCATTCGAGGATCAGCAGTCCAGCACGCTCGCCGAAAGTGCGCGTGAAGACGGCAGAAAGCGCCTTGAACTTGAGAACCAGATTCTCGAGCTGAAGGAACGGCAGTCCAAGCTGACCGGCGAAGCCCATCAGTTCCAGCGCAAGGAAATCCAGGCCACCATTGACCGGCTGGAGCAGGGGCTGGACCGGCTTGCCGAGCGCGATCAGAAGCGCGAGGCTGTTCTGGAGGATCGGGCGGAAAGCAGCTCGACGCCCACGACGGGCCGCACACGTATCGATACCTCTGTCGAATACATCCGCAAGTTCAACGAACAGCTCGCTCTCTCCAATCGCGAACGCGCCATTGCCGCCGAAACGCAGCGCATCCTGAACGAGGCATCCTCGCAGGGCGCATCGCTGACGGAAGCCCAGGCGCGCGAACTGGCCGAACTGGCCGTGGCGCGCAAGGAAGCTGATAGCACTGCCAAGGGTTCGGCCAAGGAAAGCCAGAAGGAAGCCGAGGCAATCGCGAAGGTCATCTCGGCGCTCGAATATGAGTTGGAGCAGATGGGCAAGACCGATCTGCAAAAGCGGATATCGAACGAGCTTCGCAATGCCGGCGCAGATGCCGCCTCGCGCGAGGGCGAACGAATTACCACGCTTGTCACCGCAATCGAGGCGCAGCGTGCGGCCGAGGAGGCGCTGAAGGCTGCGCAGGAAGAGCGAACCCGGGCTGTCGAGTTTTTGTTTCAGGCGGGTGAAGACGCTCTCGTTGCGATGATCGACAATTCCGGCCGGGCCGAGGATGCCATCAAGCGCCTGGCCATTCAGCTTGCCTTTGCGGCAGCGCAGGCGGCTCTTCTGGGAACCGGCCCGCTCGCCGGCATATTCGGCGGCTCCGGCGGATTGCAGATGTTTCCCGGTGGTCTCGGCTTCGCGTCATCTGGCGTCGGCCTCTTTGACACCGGCGGCTGGACCGGCAGCGGCAGTCCCAAGGACGCGGCGGGCATCGTCCACAATCGCGAATTTGTCGTGAAGGCAGGACCGGCTGAGCAATACCGTCCCTTGCTCGAGGCCATGAACACGGGCCTCGGCATCGGGCTTTTCTCCATGCCGCAGCGCATGGCGGAATCGCGTGGCGAGGGGGCCGGGCTCGTCACCCTGCGTGTGATTGGCGAAGAGGGCCCTATGTTCCGCCCCACCATCCGCGCCGAAAGCGAGAATGTCGCTGTGGAGGTGAGCCGGAACGCCATAGACCGTTTCGACCGCACGCTGCCCGACCGCGTGCAGGAAATCAGTGACGATCCGAGGGCGCGCGGCTGATGGCATATTCCTTTCCTCTCTCGCTTGCCGAGTTTCAGGACATCATCAACGTCGCGGCGGCTCCCTTTCGCCTGCAGCGCTCGGAAGAATATTCCGGGCTGTCGAGCGGCCAGATTCTCGCCGATGAGATGGCCCCGCCTCTGTGGAGTGCGCCCGTGCGCCTGTTTCCGGCCTTTCATGATGACGGGCTTGAGACGCAGGCGCTGATCGACACGCTCGACGGCTCCATGCAGTCCTTCCTGTTCTACGATCCGCGTACAGCCTTTCCGCGCCTCGATCCGGATGGAACGCTGCTCGGCGCGGCAACGCCGACGGTCCATTCGCTCGGCGCCGACAACAAGTCCATCCGCATCGAGGGTCTGCCCGCCGGATACCGTCTGTCCCGCGGTGATATGTTTGCCCTGCGCTACGGTGCCGATCCCGAACGGCGAACCTTGCACCGGCTTTCGGTTCCGGTCGAGGCTGGCGGCACGGGGCAGACGCCGCTGTTCGAGTTTCGCCCGCATCTGGAAACAGGTGCGGCAGCCGGCGCGGCTGTCGAGCTGATCAAGCCTGCCGCCTATATGCGGATCATGCCCGGAAGCCTCTCGGTGAGCGAGGCCGATGATTTCGGGACCGTCTCGATTGCCTTCACCGCCATCCAGCGGCTGGTTCCCTGAGTTCAGAAAACCAGCGTGTCGCAGCTCTTCTGATCGATCGAGCAATATTCGATGCTTATGTCGCTTTTTGAAATCAACTGCTTGAGGAGGTCCTTCGCACCGGTTCTGTAACCTTCGCTGGGCGAGAGTTGCGGGTGAATGAACAGCAATTTTATCTCTTCAGAGGGGCCGATATAGGTTCCGTTCTGGACAAAAGCGGTTGCCAGGCCCGTTTCACCGAAGGTCCTGACCAGTTTCGAAAGCCCGAACATTTCGTCGAACGACTCTTCGTCATAATCGCCGGAAATCTCGAATTCAGAGCCGAATGATCGAACAGTGATTTTTTCGATCTTTGCAGCAAACTGGCCGTGATTTGTGATCGATATGAAGGGATCGTTGGTGAACTCATACCTAGCCGCGATATAGGGGCGCATTTTTAACGTCTCGAGTTCAGTCGTCAGTTGAATCGCCCGGTACGCAAAGTAGATGCCTAGTGCTCCGTTGATTGCGCCGAAGAGTGCGCATAACGCGACCACGATATCTGAAGTGAGAATTTTCATAGTTGAGCTGACCCTCCATCCAGGCTGCACCAAAGCAGCCGAATGTGAGAGAGTCCAGCGGGTCGGACCGAGCTGTTGCCGATGCCGGCAGTTCGCCGCAGTGCGCTGCGGCATTTCTGGTGTTGATCTTGGTGCGTGAGCGCCGAGCAAGTCTATTTCAGGCATATTTTGCTCAGCCTCTTACCTTTCATTTTTCAGCTTTGAATGGAGAAGACCATGGTGCGCGCAGTCGATGCGGCGACCGCTGCCGAGCTGCAGGCTCGGGGCGGCCTCATTCGCCGCAACCTTGTCTGGATCACGGCGAAGAACCGCGCCACGGGTGCGCCGGAAAGCATCGGCCTTTGGAATGGGGCCGACCATGTCGATATCGCGGTTGTTTCCGGAGAAACCGGCGCCACGGTCACGCGGCCCTATTACGGCATGGGCGGGCTTCAGAACGTACCGGCCATTCCGCTCGTATCCGATCTGACGGTGCGCAAGATCACCATTTCCTTCAGCCAGCTCGATCCGGCCATTCTCAAGGCCGTGCGTGAATATGACCCGCGTCATGCGCCGGTCGAGGTGCACAGGCTTTATCTCAACCGCGAGACCCGGCTGCCCATCGCGCCAGCCGTGCCGCGCTTCCTCGGTTTCGTCAACACGACGCCCATCGAGCGGCCAAAGACCAATTCGGAAGGTTCCATCCGCCTCGAGGTGGTTTCCCACACGCGTGTGCTCACCAGGAAGGTGCCGTCCAAAAAATCCGACGAATACCAGCGCCAGCGCGGCGGCGACCGCTTCTACAAATTCACGGATGTTTCCGGGCAGTGGGAAATCGCCTGGGGCGAGAAATCGGGACCGATCGGATGAACCGCTATTCCTTCTGGCAGAGCGCACTGCTCGACTATGTGGAAGAGAACAAGGCCCGGCCCTTCGCCTGGGGCGCGTTCGATTGTGCGCTTTTTGCCGCCGGCGCCGTTGCCGCAATGACGGGCGAGGACATCGCCTCCGGCTATCGCGGCCGATACACGACGCTCGCCGGCGGACTGCGCCTTCTCAAGCGCGACGGCTTTGCCAGCCATGCCGATCTCGCTGCCGCGCATCTGCCGGAAATCCATCCCTCTCAGGCGCAGGTGGGAGATATCGCCGCTGTGCCTGCGCATGACGCTGGCCTGTTCGCCCTCGGCATCGTCCAGGGCGAGCGCATCATCTTGTTGCGCGAGGAGGGCGGGCTGGGATCCGCCGATCTCCTCGAAGCCGCACGCGCTTTCCGGGTCTGACCATGATCGGCATTTTCTTCTGGACCGCCTGGTTCCTGCTTGCCGGAACCGCCTATGCCCATGCCGGGCCTCTGGCCGGCCTTATTCCGCTCCTCACCTCCACCGCCATCGGCAAGGTGGTCCTGAACATCGCCTTGAAGATCGGCATGTCGCTGCTTCAGGCGGCGATGACCGAAACCGACGAGCCGGAACAGCCGGGCTTGCGCACGACCATAGATGTCGGCGGCGTCAAGTCCATGTCCTTTATCGTGGGCACTTATGCGACGGCTGGTCATCTGATCTACGCCAACACCTGGGGGCAGGTGCGCACCACTTCAAATGCCGGCCTTGCCCAGGTCATTGGCATATCCGACATCCCTGTCACCAGCATCTCGAACGAGGTGTGGATGCGGGGGCGAAAGATCGTGCGCGATCCCGGTCTCGGCGAGCAGTCGGATTCCCATGCCTGGTTCGGCGAGGACAGCTTTCCCTTTCCGGAGTTCACCGTAGGCGAACATCCGGGCATCTACTGGCTTTTTGCCAAATACCGTCTGGCCGGTGCCGAGCAGGCCGATGGGCGGTTGCGTCAGGTCTTCAGCGGCGATCCCGAACGTCCGTGGACGGACGACATGATCGGGCGTGGCGTTGCGCATGTCATCCTTTCGTCGGAATACAACCGCGACCTGTTCCGCGACATTCCCAAGGCCGTGTGGCAGGTCGAGGGCATCGCGCTTTACGATCCTCGCCAGGATGACACGGTCGGCGGCTCCGGCCCGCAACGCTGGGGCGATCCCACCACGTATCGCTTCTCGGACAATAAAGCGGTCATCATCTACAACATCCTGCGCGGCATCTATTATGAGGGCGTGCTTGTGTTCGGTGGCGGAATTCCCGCCAGCCGCCTGCCGCTTTCCAACTGGTTCGCCGCCATGAACGAATGCGACCGGTTGATCGACGGCGAGCGCCAGTTCCGTGGCGGCTATGAGATCAAGCCCGCCGAGCATTCGCCGCTCAACGTGATCGACAAGCTCTTGGCCGGCTGCAACGGGCGCATGGCCGAAATCGGCGGCGTCTACAAGATCCGCGTCGGTGCGCCGGCGCTGCCGTCCTATTTCTTCACCGATGAAGCCGTCGTCATCACGGAAAACCAGTCCTTCGACCCGTTCCCCGGCCTTGAGCAGACCTATAATGGCGTGAGCGCCACATATCCCGAACCGGAAGCCGCCTGGGAGATGAAGGATGCGCCGCTGCGCATCGATCAGGATTTCATCAACGCGGACGACGGGCGGGAGCTGATCGCGCCGGTGCAGTTCGACACCGTGCCCTTTGCAATTCAGGTGCAGCGACTACAGACGGCGCTGATGCGCGACAACCGCCGCTTCCGCAGGCACAGGCACACATTGCCGCCGGAGGCCTTCCTGCTCGAGCCGCTCGACACGGTTTCCTGGACGAGCGCCCACAATGGCTATGTGGGCAAGCTCTTCGAACTCACGTCCATGGACGATCTGGAGAACTCCAATCAGGCGGTGTCCCTGAAGGAGGTCGACCCCGGCGATTGGGGCTGGAATCGGCCAACCGATGAATTGCCCTATACGGTCGGGCCGATGGGGCCGATAGAACCCCAGCCGCAGCCAATCTATGACTGGTCGGCGGACCCGGATGTCGTTCCCGACAATGCAGGGACTGCGCGCCGCCCGGCGATCCTGCTTGGCTGGTATGGCCAGGTACAAGATGTGCAGGGGGTGGAGTTCGAGGTCAGGCTCGCGCTTTCCGGCGAGGTCGTCTATCGCGGGCGCACCGACCAGGTGGCGGCGGGGCAGTTGCTGATCTCCCAGGGCCTCCTGCCGGCCGTCGATTACCAGGTGCGTGGCCGCTATTTGCCCTTCTCCAGCCGCCCGACGCTGTGGTCTGGATGGCTTGCCGTGCGCACACCGGATATCCGCTTCGATGTCTATGCGGATGTCGACCTCGGCGGCATCAACCGCTTCGTCAACGAGTCCAGCGAATGGATGCGCTACAACACGCGTGAAGAGCTGGAGCGGGCGATTGCCAATGCCACGGCCGATATCGGCGATTTCGACACTCAGTATAGCAACATCCAGCGTCTGCGCCGCGACCTGACCGTCACCTATCAGAACGCAAAGGCCAGTTGGGAAGAGGAAATAGAGGTTGCGACAGGGCCGGATTCCGCGCTGGCGCGGCGTCAGGAAACTCTGGAAGCCGCACTCGCCGGCTATCTGGATGCCGATGCGGTGGCGAGCGCATTCTCGGCGGCCTATGCGATCATCGACACGAATTCCGACGCAATCGAGATCAACACCGCCGATCTCACCCAGGTGAAGGCTGCGCTGAATGGCTATCTGGATGCGGACGCTCTGGCAGACGCGGTGAGTTTGCTGAATGCGGGCATCGTTGCCAATGCCAACGGCATCACGGCCAATTCCAATGCCATCACACAGGTCAATGCGGCAGTCGGTGACGTTTCGGCGAGCGGAACGTTTCGTGTGCAGGCTTATGCTTCGCCCGGGGACAGCTGGGCGCGCCTTGGGCTGGAGGCCAGCGCGGACGATGGCGTCTCTTTCGAGACGGCGGCGATCTTCATCGATGCGCGCACGGCAGGCGCGCCGCGCAGCCGTATCGTGCTTGATGCGGAACAGGTGGCGATTGGAGCTCTCTCCAGTCCTGCGACGGTCTATCGACCGTTCGTGATCACGGGTGGCAAGCTCTATGCCGACGAACTCTATGTCGACTACGCGAAGATCGAAAACGTCAATATCGGCTGGGCCGAGATCGGGGACGCGGTCGTCAACAATCTGGTGATTGGCAGCGCAAATATCGGCGACCTGGTCGTGGGAACAAGCAACCTTGCCTTCGGCGCCGTCACGCAGGTCGTGGTGCACGACTATGCGACCACCGATGTGAACAACGGCAATGCCGGCGACTGGATCACGCGCTACACGTTCACGGTCGACAATGAGGGTGGGTTTCCTCTGTTCTGGGATGTCGAGGTCAACATGTTCGTGCGCTTTACCGGCGCAAGTGGAGGCTGGATGCAGCTTGGCTTCCAGTTTGTGAACACGACCTCCGGTGAGGAAGTCTTGTTCGAGCGCGTTATCGTGGACACCGGCGGCGGCAAGACGGAAAACGCCACGCGATTCCTGATCGAGATTCCTCCGGGCTCCGGAGTGAACACTTACGCACTGAAAACCGCGCGTGGCTGGAATTCCTATGCCCAGCCGAACGAGGCGCGCATCCAGCCGACGCTGAAGGCGATTTACTGGAAGCGCTGAACCGGCCTTTCGACCAGAGGAAAACACCATGACTGACCAGCCACGCAAGGCGGTCAGCCACACGGCTATCGCCGTGGAGGCTGCCGCGCTGAACGACTTCTATCGCAACCGCACGCTCCTGCTTGCCGATGAGATCGAGCGGCAGCGGCAGGTGATCCAGAGCCAGCAGAAAGAAATCGACCGCCTGATCGCTGAAAATGCTTCGGTGGAAGTTGAGGATGAAGCCCATGCCTGAGCTATATCAGAGTGGCTTCTACAACACCGGGACCGCCTCGATTGCCCAGGGACAGACGGTTGTGACGGGGCAGGGCACTGCCTGGCTGCAGGCGGTCCGCTCGGCGGATGATTTCGGCAAGCATGTCGGGCGCCCGATCCCCATCGCCTCGGTTGACAGCGACACCCAGATCACGCTGGCCTATCCATGGCCGGGGCCGACGCAGGCCGCGGCACCCTATCGGATTTCCTTCACGCCCTACCATGTTGCCTACCGGCAGGCGCTGCAGGAAATCGGGAAACTGCTCGCGAGCGGCAATGTCTCGGCGCTTGCCGGGCTTGAAGGAGCGGCTGGCAAGGTTCCGTTGTTCACTGGACCCGGCGTCCTGGACCTTATGAATATCCTGCCGGTGCAGGACAATAAAGACGATGTCCAGAATGGCATGAATTCGCTCTATGCAAAACTTCTTCGCGTCGATGGCGCAAATAATGCGAAAAATGCATTCTTCGGTACATATTACGGCGGTTCAGCGAACAAGAATATCGATACGCTGTTGCCGGGTGAAACAGGACTGTTTTCGATTTCCAATCCCGGAACGTTTCCCCCAGATGTCGGGACTTTCTGGTTCATCGAGACACAGCGACAGCTGTACAATGATACAAAACACCAGACTGCGCACCGATATGGTGGCACGTCAGCATTGCCTTCGATTTGGTATCGTGTGGCGAGCACGACCAATGTATATTCGCGTTGGTTGCCGTTAATTCCAGTTCGCGGCGACAACGCAAACGGCTCCTATGTTCGCCTGGGTGATGGCACTCAGATTTGTTGGTCCACCATCGATCTGACCAACACGGATATGTCGACGCCCCGCGGCGCATTCTTTTCGCCGGCCAGCTACCTTACCTGGACATTTCCGGCGGCATTTAGCACGGCGCCCGCGATTTCAGCGTCGTTTCAGCGGGCATCGTATGTGCCAAGCGCAGTGGGAATCTATTCGCAAAGTCTGGCCGTTGCGAACCTTGCGCCATGGTCTTCGATTTCTCTGGCGTCTGGAATTTCCAAGAGCGTCTACGTTCAAGCTATCGGAAGGTGGTATTGATGCACATTCGTCTTTCACCGCAGTATCGGGACACGCCGATTACGGTCGAAAAGCAGGGCGATATCCTCACCATCAATGGCGAAGCCTATGATTTCTCCAGCATCCCGGACGGGGCGACGGTGGAGAACGTGCCCTGCGATTTCATCATCGGCCCGGTCTTTCGCATCAATGGCGAGATACACCTGACTCTGATCGCTCCTCATGGGGGCAACCCCACAGAAATAGAAGCGTTTCCGCCTGCGCTGGAAACCGCACCGGATGGCGTGATCGTTGATTTCGACCCTGCGGCAAAGGAGATTGAAGATGTGGAGCCCTGATCCCGCAGACATCATCACGGCGGACATGAAACGCGCGGCTGAGCAGGATGCTCTCCGCAGTGCGATCAATGCCGAGCGCGACCGCCGCATCGCGGGCGGCTTCGAGTTCAATGGGCATCGCTTTCAATCGCGTCCGGAAGATCGGGAAAACATCGCCGGCGCTGCGACGGCGGCGCTGGGCGCAATCATCAATGGTGCGTCGCCGGGCGATCTTCGTTGGCACGGCGGAGACAGCGATTTCGTCTGGATCGATGAAGAGAACCTGCCGCATCCCATGGACGCCCAGACCGTCTACGCACTCGGGCAGGCGGCCATGCAGCACAAGCAGGCACACATATTCGCAGCGCGCGCATTGAAGGACGCGGAGATCGTGCCTGCCGATTTCGCAACAGGCCCGTATTGGCCATAGCGGTGCTGACGAGCGCTGTCGGATGAACGGGTCGGATCATCGACAGCATTGCCTGAGATGCCCGTCAGCGCATTCTCGCTAGCCGATCACATCTGAACAAAGGAATAATCCTTGTGCCCTCCTTGAGGCCGCGTGGACATTCGATCCCACCATGAAAGGGCAAAACAATGTGGGCTACGAAAGCGCTTCGAAACGGAACAGCTCATCTACAACTATTTCATATTTCAACTCGATTGAAGAACCTTAAAGTGGAGCATGAAAATATGCAGCTAAGATCCCGTCATTATCTTCGGTTCAGGCTCTGACAAATCCAAGATGGTTTCGCCTATCTGGACCTGATCATCATTGAAAGAAACAACCTTGCCGCCCTCTGGCGCAATAACTGAATAAATGGTCTTGGAAGCCCCATAAGTGGAATAAATCAGGGTCGGAGCTTCTATCTTTGAAAGTGTTTTTGCGGTCACCCACCCACGAAGTGGGGAAGTTTGGCCGAGCAAAAGTTGGGGTGCTTGATCGAGCGATGTGGAGACAATGGATTTCGCGTCACCATTGGTTACGCTGGTCTCAGGTCTTGGAACCGCATTGGCTGTAGGCGGTAGATGGAAGATAAGCCGGTATTCGTGTTCCACGTTTGATGATAACCGGTCACGGATCACCACATCGTTTCCATCAACGGTGATGATTGTTCTCTCATGGGTGACGCCATCGAGTACCGTCTTGGCCACTACCCAAGACAGGCGATCTGCTGTCCCGTCAGAAATGAATTCTGCTTTGCCCTTCGTGTCGGCGCCGTCGATGACAATCACATTGTGGGCGTGTGCAGTGTTGAAGTATTCCTTTTGCTCTCGGCTGCCATAGGCGAAGGGGCCGCCGGGGTCCACGATCACAGGTTTGCCACCTTGATGAAGAGTGAAGCTGAGGTCGTCGTTGTGGCCGTGCGTGTGTCCAGGCGTAGCGCTGAAATCAAAGAATATATGCAGATCGTCATATCGGAAGATGGAATAGCCGGCTTCTCGATAGGTCGTTAGTTCAGGCGGGCGGCTGCCCTCTTTCCCATCCGAAAGGATGTAGCTGGAAATCGGCGTGGTCAGTTCATCGATGTAAAATTTGTCTGCGGATCTCGTTTCCTGAGCGTATCGGGTATCACCGATTGCCGGCATGGTTCGATCAGGTAGAGAGGCCAGTGCGGCAAACTCCAGAGCCGTTTTCGCTCGCTCTTCGAAGCTTGGTATTGGGGCATCGTTATTGAGGATCGACAGGCATTCAGCTTCGAACATCAGCCGAGCAGCGTAGTAGTGATAGCCCAGAGATTCCTCTCTGCTAACGCCTACATCGACAAACATTTCGCCGAAAAGCTCTGATAATCTTTCTCGTGCGGCACTTCTCCAATCGTTTGCTTTGGGATGCGACGCCATTGCGATGCTAGCCGAATAGACGGCCATAGCATCCATGAAACCATGGTTATGCCCGTAAAAGGCCGGGTTCGGGAAAAGTGAAATCAAGTATTCGGCATGTGCTTCCAGATAGTCTGCCAGGGTAGCTGTTTCCTCTTCGTTAAGAACAGCAGCTAGAGGCGAAAGCATCTGTGATAGATTCGCCAGCCGATAGGCGGTTGGGTGATCTAGCCATTGACTGACATTCAGGCTGGCGCCGTTGGCTGGATAGTGGTCCATGAAAGAGAATATGAGGCGCTTTGCTTCAAGAAGCATCGACTGGTCGTCCATGCGTTCCCCGGCAAAGATTAGCGCGTGTAGCCACCCCAGTGAGTTGTAGAAGAGTTTCCAGGTGCGGTTGTTGAATGGGTTTTCATCGAACGTGGGGTGACCTGGCAAATTCCACGCTGGCGCATTCCTGAAAACGACTATCTCTCGGTCCTGAGTGAAGCGTTCGGCTTCTTCTGCACGGTAGAAAGATATTCGTTCAGGAACCCAGAGTGTTTCTCCAGCTTCCATTTTTCTGACAGATGTTGCCGGACAAACATCAAGTAGCGTGCGCGCTTGCGTCGAACTGATTGGCGTTAGCGCCAGCAAGACGCTGACCGCCGTAAAGCTTAATCGCCCCAAACCTAGCCCCCTAGAATTCAGTTCCGGCAACTATACGCATCCATGAATTACTTCACAATATGATGCGCCATCTTGGCGCACCGCTCTCGCACATCCATTCCACCATGAAAGGAAACTGCAATGGACCGCAATTTCGCGCGGGCGCTTCCGCTTGTCCTGAAACATGAGGGCGGATGGGCCGACAATCCGAAAGACCCTGGCGGCGCCACAATGAAGGGGGTCACGCTGGCCACCTTCCGCCGCTATGTGAAGGCGGACGCCAGCAAGGCCGATCTGCGCGCCATCTCTGATGAGCAGGTGGCAACCGTCTATTATCGACACTATTGGGCGGCGGTGAACGCGCAGGCGCTTCCGTCTGGGATCGATTATGCGGTGTTCGATTTTGCCGTGAATTCCGGGCCAGCCCGCGCGGCGAAGTATCTGCAATCCATCGCTGGCGTGTCTGTCGATGGGCGCGTTGGTCCGCAGACTATTGAAGCCGTATCTGCCATGGATGCTGCCAAAGTCATCAACAAGCTCTGCGACGCTCGCATGTCGTTCCTGCGCAAGCTGAAGCACTGGCCTACATTCGGAAACGGCTGGACGCGCCGTGTCGATGATGTGCGGCGTGATGCGCTTGCAATGGTTGGGCAACCGGCAGACGTGAAGGAAGTTCCCGTACCCAAGCCTGTTGTCCCTGAGACCGTCGAAGAGAAGGTTAAGGAAAAGACCGGGCTCTGGCAGAAGCTCACGGGTTTCTTTGGTGCAGGTGGTGTCGGCGGCGGGCTTTTATGGGGTGTTGACTGGCAGACGCTCGCAGTGATCGCAGGGGCGGCAATTCTGGTGCTGCTTCTGATCGTTCTCTTGCGCCGGCATATCGTCAACGCAGTGAAGGATATCCGGGAAGGGCTGGCGTGATGCTTGCCTTCATCCTTTCACCCATAGGGAAGGCCGTGGGCGGTGTTCTGGCGGCGGTAGTTCTTGTGACCGGCTTTTACGCCTATGGCCACCACCGGGGCGCTGCGTCGGAAAGACAGGCCATCCTCTCCCGATCCGTTGAAATCCTGCGCGAAAGGAACCGCGTCGATGAGCAGACACGCAATATGGGTAGCGCTGAGCTTTGCCGCGCTCTTGGCGGTCAGTGGGTGCAAGACGACAACGACTGCCAGTGAATGCGATGGGTGGCAAAAGCTGCCGCCCTCGGCAGAGACCCGCACCTTTATCATCCGGAATGATCGGCCCTTTGCGGAAGGTGTAGCCGCTCACAACACATTCGGGGCCCGGCAGGGCTGTTGGAAATAGGGCAGGGCATGACTCAGGCAAGCGTAGAGCGAACCCTTGGGCAAATCCTCGGCGAACTCAAGGGGATCGATGATCGGCTGAAGCGCGCCGATGACAGCCGCGCCGTAGTGCATCGCCGCCTCGATGAGGTGAGCGAGCGGCTTTCTCATGTTGAAGGTGAGGTCGAGGCGACCAAGAAGACGGTCAACGACATGAAGCCGGTTACCGATGATATGGCGCAGTTGCGCACTCAGGCTGCCGGCGCCGGAACACTCGGGCGATGGCTCATTCGGATCGGCATCGGGGTGGTAACGCTCGCGAGTTGGATCGTTGCCGGGTACACGTGGCTGACAGGAAGACCGCCACCTTGATTCTCTCCCGCATCCAATCTGATGGCCTGGCTACTGTCGTAGCGGTCGGGCATTTTGCATTTGCGGACTTGGTCTATGTCCCTGTGCGCATCAGTCCGAATAACGCGAGGACGATGACTGCGCCAGCAATTGTTATGATCAGCCCAATTGAAAGCAGTAGCACATCCATCTCTTTGCGTTCCCAGCGGGGCGGCTTGAAACCCATCGAACCCTCCTGCCTATTCTTCTTCGTCTCCCAAATCCTGAATTTCGATCATTCCACGTGCGGAAGCCCAGTCGAGCAACGCCGCATTGACAGCTTCATCGATGGTGAGATTCTGTTGCTCTGCGTAGTCGCTCATCACCTCGGTCACCTCGGACAGCAATATGATGTTGTTGCGCGGCCTTTGGGCGTTGCTGATCCTGATCGCTGCACGTCTGAGATAAGCTTTAACTTCTTCCGGTGCAAACTGTTCGAAATTGGCTGCTGTTTCGAGAAGTTGCTTGGCAAGCTTGTCGGTCATTGTTCCTCTTCCATCATTCCCGTGCCTGGCCTGCGGCTAGGCAGTGAATGTCAGAGTGTTTGCAGCTTTTGTGCTGCTTGCGTGCATGTTTCGATTCGCTATGAATTCTTCGATCAGTCTCAAGCTGGCTTGTAGGGCGATGCCTTCGCTGTCGCTGTCTGAAACTGTCTCGAAGCCTGTGTATTCTGCGTGCTCGCGGAATATGGAGACGATGTACCGCTGCGGCGGCAGAAGCGCTATTTGAGCCACTGGTCGGTTGCTGGGGTATCTGACGACGCGTCGTAGATATGCACCCTTCCGTCCGACACCGCGCAAGTTCGCGGTTACTGTGATGACGCTGCCCTCGACGCCCAGGGTGAAAAACAGGCTCTTGTTCGATTTTTCTTTCAGGAGGCGCGAAAGCGAACGGCAAATGTCTTCAACAGTGCCGTTGAATGGCTGTCCGACATCGTCTTGCTGCTGCGTCGCCGCAATTGCTTGAATTTCCTGACGCGCATTCTCGTCCCACATCCATCCTCCGATGTCGCACAGCCGTGCGATTGAATGTGCCGACCGGAGCGAGTGCAAAACGGTAAGCTCTCGCTGATCGAATGATGTGTCCCTTGAGCGTCATCATAGTTATTCCGCTCACTGTGAAAAGATGGAAATGAGAAAGCGTGTCAGCGCTTTTCTTGTGCCTCAGAAGCCACGTTAATGCTTTCGCGGTGCAGAGGCCGGCTCGGCATTCTGGTGTTCACGAATATACTCGACAGCCAGACGAAACAGTGCTTGCTCGATTTCGGTCTCGCTCCACCCGGCACCGTGCGCGCGTTGTGCAAGGGCGCGGAATTCGGCTTGCAGGGCCTGTTGGCATTCGCGCGTCCGTTCCGGATCGCCTTCTGCCCGTCTTGGGGGAACAATCATTCTGGGATATCCGGCTTATCTACGATGGTCAGCTGATCGTCGGGCAGGGGGCGTTGCAGGGCCTTTGCTTCGTCCCATGGTGCGCGCAACCAGGTGTCCAGTTCCTCGGTGGTGGTGAGGATGACTGGCATGGCCTTCTTGTGGATCGGTGCGACGATGCCATTCGGCTCCGTGGTGAGAAACGCATAAATCTCGTGGTCGGCGGGTTCCTCGCGCGCCATGCGTTTGCCGTGCCATTTCGTCCATAGGCCGGCGAAGACGAAGAGCGGGCGGTTGTCGTTCAATGCGAACCATGCGTCCGGCGTACGACCGCCTTCCGGCTTGTTCGCAGGGTCGGGCTCGGCAAAGCTGGTTGCCGGCACGAGGCAACGATATTCGGGACCGAGCCAGCGGCGCCAGTGAGCGGAGCTGACATTGCGGATGTTGGTCACGCCGCTGTCGTGCGCTCCCTTTACGAACATTGGCGGCGTCGGCATGCCCCAGCGGGCGCGCACGAGCTCACGCTCGCCATCTTCTCCCACGCGCACGATTGGCGCATAGCGGTTTGGGTAGACCTGCAGGGATGGCTCGTTGAACTGGTATTCGCGGGTCGTTTGCACGAACTGGCGGATCGCCTCGCGCGTGGTGGTCATGTTGTAGAGATTGCACATGGAGCACGCTCACCTTGGCCACTGATTGATGACCAAGATTGTATTGCCGGCTTTGTTTTTGCAATGCCGGCAGCGCATGCGCTTTGACAGGCGATGCGCCGGTGCATCTTTTCCGAAGCGGCGTTCCAGGGCATTCCGGTCAAGCTCTGCGATGTGCTTGCAGCGGACACAGAAGCCGCCCAGCACATAATAGATCGGAATGTCCCTGAAGGTGATGTTGCCGTCAGGGGTGAAGGGAACGACTTCCGAAAGGTGTCGAGGTTTGAACTGTCGCATGTGCGGCTCCAGAAATCGAGTGCCGCACCGTTTTCCTGATCATCAGCGCGTTTCCCCTGCGCGCACGAAACCCCAGCTCACCGAAGCTTCCAGCGCCTCGATGCGGCCGAACAGATAGTCGCGTTCGCCCAGAAGCGCGACCACCGCATTGCGCGGGTCGCCCCCGCAGGCCTCGATGATCTCGGATGCCGCAACGTCATAGGGATCGGGTTCCCGGACGCGCGTCGTATCGGGTTTCTGCACGGCTCTCTCCATGCCTTCCATGTCTGAACTGAGAAACAATTCCTACACCAAGCCGGCTTGACGAGTCCAGTGTTTGTTCCATTTTTGTTCCTATGGTGAAACACGTCAGCTACAACCTCAACATCCTCGCAAACATGATCGATGACGGTTACACCGTCAGCATCCACTGTCACCAACAGGTCAAGGGCGGGACATGCGGGCATCATGCCAGGCTGGACCTGGAAGCCCTCGCCAAGCGATTCGGTCGCGACTTCGTTCTGCTCCATCACACCATCGTGCCCTATCTCCGCTGCTCAAAATGCGGAGCGAAGGGCGGGGGTGTACGCGGGCCGATTTCGATACAGATGCACTTTCCCCACCGCTAGTGAATGCCTTCTGGCATTGGCCGGTGAGGCTCGTTTTTGCGTTCTAAAGAACAGAGGCGGGACATTCAACGCCCGCACCATAGGTTACCGATGCGGGGAATGTCGCGAAAAAGCAAACATAATCATGTGCTTGAAAATCGAATGGTGCGGTCGAGAAGCACTGAACTCTTCTGATATGTAGGACTCTAGGGGCGGAAGCCTCACGACATTTCTGACTGAATAGGGGTGGAAAGCGGACTGGCAATTTTTGAGGCGCTTACGACGGGGTATCGTCACAAGCGGACGGAAAGACCGGCGCTTTGGCTGATATGGCTGGACCGTACGCTGATACAGGTGGACTTTCCATCCCTAGCGAAACCAGTCAGAGGCCTCCTTCACACCGTCCCAGCTTGGCATTAGGCGGAGGCCTTCACAGCGCTTCCGGTCTATGATAGAACAAAACATAAACGAATTGCGTTCCTGAACGGAATCTGTAGCTTACGCTTCGGGTGATTTCATTGGGGGGGGG
>SWCE01003343.1_pt1 | contig 74564 bp, 55 predicted proteins | sample 4690061 | NCBI WGS metagenome assembly SWCE01 (sample SAMN10267279, study PRJNA491770) | bioreactor metagenome | isolation source: DHS bioreactor inoculated with subseafloor sediment | place: Japan: off Shimokita Peninsula | collected 2012-10
GGGGGGGGAAGAAAGGGGAAGAAGAAATGGAGATAAGGAGATAAAGAGATAAAGAGATAAGGAGACGTGGGGATGTTATTCAGGGTTCTAATTTCCAACCTCTAACCTCCAACTTCTAACTTCCAAAGACCAAAGACCAAAGACCAAAAGGGACAAGGGGACGGGGAGACAAAGAGATAGAGATAAAGAGATAAAGAGATAAGGAGACAAGGGGAATGTTATTTGAGCAACCAATTTAAGTTTGAAGGTTCCTTCTCCTTTAGGAGAAGGTGCCGAAGGCGGATGAGGTGTTAATGGAACTGGGAGACAAGGAGAGTAAATCCCTGATGCTCAACAACTCAACAAATCAACAGATCAGCAAATCAGCAATTCAACATAAAACTATGATAAAAATATTGGTCGTTGACGACGAGAAAGATATACAACCGCTGTTTGAGCAACGGTTTCGTAAGGAGATAAGAGCCGGAGAGGTAAGTTTTGAGTTTGCCTTTTCGGGAGAGGAAGCACTACAATACCTCGAAAAATATCTGCATGAAGCGGTGCTTATCCTGTCCGACATTAATATGCCCGGCATGAGTGGATTGGAATTGCTCCACCGTATTAAAGCCAGGCATCACGATCCACCACCCCTGGTCATGATGATTTCGGCGTACGGAGATGCTGAAAATTACAAGGCAGCCATGGACCTCGGAGCCGATGGCTTTATCTCGAAACCCGTTGATTTTCCTGCACTCAAAGAAAAAATTAAAACTTTATTCTAATGGCAAAGATACTGGTAGTGGACGATGAGCCGGATTTGGAAATACTAATCAGGCAAAAATTCCGTAAAAAAATAAGAGAGGGTGAATACGATTTTGTGTTTGCCATCAATGGCCGTCATGCCCTGGAGCAGTTGGCGCAACACCCCGATGTGGAGGTGGTGCTCAGCGACATCAACATGCCCGAAATGGATGGCCTCACCCTCTTAACCAAACTTAACGATCAACATGCGTTGCTCAAGGCGGTGATTGTTTCTGCCTACGGCGATATGGAGAATATACGTACAGCCATGAACCGCGGCGCCTTCGATTTTATTACCAAACCGGTTAATTTCCTCGATCTGGAACTAACCATCGAAAAAACCCTCGCACACGTAAACCAGCTTCGCCAGACCCTTAAGGCAGTGAAGGAAAACAACATCCTGAAAATGTATGTGGATGAAACCGTACTGCATTTTATGGACAGCCGGGAGTATGAAACTTCGTTGATGGTGAGCGAAACGCTGGAAGCCAGCATCGCCTTTATTGACATTTGCGGCTTCACCTCCATCAGCGAAAATGAAACGCCCGACAATGTGGTGAAGCTGCTGAACAGCTATTTTGATGTGATGGTAAAAGAGATCATCCACCACGAAGGCTATATTGATAAATTTATCGGCGATGCTATTATGGCCGTTTTTCGCGGCGATTACCACCTGGACCGCGCCATAGATGCCTGCCTGGCCGTACGCAATGAGATAGCCCACTTACCGGCTTTTTCCGAAAAAGTAAACTACAAACCCAATGTCTCCATTGGCATAAACTGTGGCGAAGTGGTTTCAGGAAACATCGGTTCCGCCAGCCTGCGCCGCCTTGATTACACGGTAATCGGTGATGTGGTCAACACCTCACAGCGTCTGCAATCGGTCGCCAAACAGGGGCAAATCATCATTTGCGAAAACGCCTACCTGCAAATTAAAGATTCCTTCAAATGCCGTGAAGTAGGTGAAATTACCCTGAAAAACAAGCAAAAGCCGGTAGTGGTGTATGAGGTGATTAGTTGAGAGGGCTTTTAATTTTTTGGTAAAAAACATTAAAGCAATAACAAGCCTTGTTTGCGCGCGCTTCAACCACCATTCTACAAAATTAATAATTCCACTTTTCACAGAAGCTTTTTTATCCTACTTCGGCACGCATTTTTTTTATGAGATTGTCATTACAACAAAATCATTATAGAATGCAGCAGGATAACTCAATAGTCAAATTTTTTATGGTGGCAATTGCTGAAAGTAGCTCACACAGATAAAGGATTCCTTAAAATGCCGTGAAGTGGCGAATCACCCTGAAAAACAAGCAAAAGCCGGTGGTGGTGGCTGTGGTGGTTAGTTGTTGTTTTCAAGTGCCTTCACCGCCAGCCAGGCCATTAAACCTGCACCGGTTTCGAGGCTGCTTTCATCCACATCAAATCGCGTGGTGTGCAAATTGTGCACAATACCTTTTTCCTCATTGCGAACGCCCAGGCGATAAAAGCAAACCGGAAGCTGTTGTGAATAATAGGCAAAATCTTCGGCTGTCATGCGCAAGTCAAGATCAACCACCTGTTCAGCACCCAGATACTCAATGGCTGCCAATCGGGCTTTTTCGGTAACTTCGGCATCATTTACCAAAAAAGGATAACCCTTGTCAATAAACACATCACAACTTCCACCCATGCTTTCGGCAATGGATTGGGCCATATGGGTTATTTTCATGTGGGCTTCGGCACGCCAATTTTCGTCGAAAGTACGCAGGGTGCCATCAAGCTTAACTTCATTGGGGATGATGTTGGTCTGTCCTTCCGCTATAAAGCGCCCGAACGAAAGCACGGCCGGCAGTTGTGGCGGTGCATTGCGGCTTACAATCTGCTGAAGCGCAACAAGAATGTGTGCGGCAATCAGCACCGGGTCCACATTCAGCTCAGGAGTGGCGCCGTGCCCTCCCCGGCCTTTCACCGTAAGGTAAACCTCATCGGTAGATGCCATATATTTTCCGGCTTTAAAACCCACCTTGCCGGCTTCAAGGGTAGGCAACACATGCTGTCCGAACATTTTTTCCGGCCTCGGGTTCTCGAGTACTCCTTCAGCAATCATCATAGATGCTCCGCCCGGAAATTTTTCTTCCGACGGCTGAAAAATCAGTTTGATGGTGCCTTCAAATTCATCTTTCAGTTCATTCAATATTGCTGAAGCACCCAATAGACTCGTCATATGCACATCGTGTCCACAGGCGTGCATCACACCCGGATTCTCGGAACAATATGCCGCCTCGTTTTGCTCAGTAATGGGTAGTGCATCCATATCGGCACGCAGCGCGATGGTGCGCGAACCAGGATTTTTGCCTTTAATCAGTCCCACCACCCCATGTTTGGCCATGCCGGTTTCAAATGGAACGCCCATTTCTATCAGCCTAAGCTGAATAAAATTGGAAGTGCGAGCTTCATGCATTGAAAGTTCTGGATGCCGGTGCAGGTGGCGCCTGATGTCAATCAGCTCAGGGAGCAAGGCCGCAGCCTGTTGTTTAATGCGATTCAGCAAATCCATAGCATATGATTCATTTTTGATTCATTTGTTGGTGCTTTATGTAAATAGATCCTTCGTGTCGTCATTCTAGCCAGAAATAATACTTCCGAATTAAATAGGAGGTGGTCAAACGACCTGGATCTCCAAATTTTTGCGTTAAAAACACACAAAGCTTGTCCTGATAAACAGCCCACAATAAGAGTTGTTGATGATGACAGAACAAAATTAAATGAAGATTCTCATTCTTGAATGAATAGTTTATTCAGATTATAGTATCAATTACGCATTAAAAAATCAATTCGTTGCGTCTTTGCGTGAGAAAATTAAACGATCTGTTGATGTTATTGATCATTCAATAAAAGGATTGTGTTGCCGCTCAAAGCCAATGCTTGTTTTGGGGCCGTGGCCGGGATAAACGGTATAATCATCCTCAAGAGTAAACAACTTTTCGCGTATGCTTTGCATGAGTGTATCAAAATCTCCGGTAGGCAGATCGGTACGGCCAATACTAGCCTGAAAGAGCACATCGCCTGCAATCACAAACTTCTGGGGATGATTGACCAGGCATATACTGCCATCGGCATGGCCGGGCGTATAGCGCACTTCAAGGGTGGATTGCCCAAAAGTGATTTCATCGCCATCTTCCACAAAATGAACCGGCCGCTTAATCTCATCCAATTCAAGGTTAAACACCGAGCCAAATTCGCGGGCAGTTTCCCAGAACATTTTGCCGGCCTTGTGTCCGGTAGGTTCCAGATGATACCGTTCGCCCACGAAATGGTTGCCCAGCACATGATCCACATGAAAGTGCGTATTCACCAGTGCTACCGGTTTTAGCCGGTTGTTGTCAATGTATGATGAGAGTTCATTTTTCTCCCGGGCATCGTTGCAACCCGGATCAATTATTATACAGTCTCCTGTACCGTCGCTCAACACAAACGAATTTACCTGAAAGGAATTGAAGACAAAAGATTTAATGGTAATCATGGTTGGTATCTTAGGAATTGTAAATATGCAAAGATAGATGGATTTGTTGAAATCTGTGAGCAGTGGGCAGTGATTGGTGATTGGTAATCGGTGATTGGTGATTGGTGATTGGTGATTGGTGAAAAAAAAAACTGACCTGCCAGGTTTCCGGTGCCTGAGCTATTTGTTGAAGGCCAAACCTGTTAGGTCTTCTTGTATTATTTAGAGTGATCTTTAATCTGTGATCAGTTGGATTCAGCAAAATCAGTAATAAAAAATAATCCGCGATAATTAGCGAAATTCGCGGTAGAAATCCTGGTTAAAAAGCCGTATATGAAGTTCACGGAATAACCGATACAACAACTCCCGATTTTTTATGTTATTTTTACAACCAAATTTAAAGTCATATTGAAGTTTTTGTTCAACTACCGGATGTTTGTACGTGCCACTTTCTTTGTGACACTGGTGATTTCATGTCTGGGAGTCTCCCCTGTTCAAGCTCAGTTTTACAATGGTTCGCAGATGACTTTTGGAAAAAGCCGGGTGCAATACGGTGATTTCTTATGGACTTACTATCGTTTCAACGATTTTGACACCTATTTTTACCTCAATGGCAAGGAACTGGCCATTTATACTGCCCGTTATGCGCGTAAAGTACTCCCCGAAATTGAACTCTTGCTTGAATCGCGGGTAAGCGATAAAATTGAGTTCATCATTTTTAACTCCCTGACCGATCTTAAGCAAAGTAACATTGGCCTGAGCAGCGATCAGCAATACAATATCGGAGGCATAACGCATATTATTGAAAATAAAGTTTTTATATACTTCGACGGCAGTTATCCCAACTTTGAGAAACAGATACGCGCCGGGCTGGCCCGTGCCCTCATCGATCAGTCCATTTATGGTGGTTCAGTAGGCCGGCAAATTACCAATGCTACCCTGATGAGCGCACCTCCCTGGTATATTGATGGATTGGTTTCCTACATCAGTGAAGAGTGGAATACCACCATAGACAATGCCGTTAGGGATGGTATCTTGAGTGGCCGCTACCGCAAATTTAATCATCTTACCGGCCAGGATGCTGTATATGCCGGCCACAGTGTATGGAAATATATTGTTGACAAATATGGCAGGCAAACCATTCCAAACATTATGTACCTTACCAGAGTAAGCCGAAACATGGAAACGGGGTTTTTATATGTACTCAATATCTCCTTTAAAAACCTGATTAAAGAATGGTATGCCGACAGTAAACAAAAATATGCCAATAGTGATGAAGGCAGGGAGCAACCTCAACTTACTCCCCTGATAAAAAAACCTAAAAAAACGGTGATATTCGATCAGGTAAACCTGGATCCTTCGGGCAAATATACGGCCTGGGTAACCAATAATTCCGGTCAGATAAAAGTATGGTTATACAATCACCAACTCAATAAATCCAGGGTAATTTTTAAACAGGGTCACCGGCTGGATGAGAAAAACGATCTCTCCTACCCCCGCATTGCATTTCATCCTACACGGGAAACTATGGGCCTGATAACTGAATTGAAGGGAGAGATTCGCTTTTATCAGATCGACCTCAATACCCGAAAAAGAACCTGGCAATACATCTACGGCTTTCAGAAAATTGTTGATTTCTCCTATTCCCACGATGGGCGCGACCTGGTGATGTCGGCCATTCGTAAGGGCCAATCCGATATTTATGTATTTAATGTGGCTTCTGCTGCCGCACAGCAAATTACCAATGATATTTATGATGATTTGTACCCTGTTTTTATCAATAACTCTAAACAAATTGTCTTTAGCTCCAACCGCATCAATGATACATTGGTGGAAAATCCAAAGCTGGAAATGCCGGGATTGCCCAAAACGCATGATCTTTTTTTATATGATTATGCAGGTAAAAAAGACGTACTGCGCCGCATAACCAACACGCCCCTTGCTGATGAAACAGATCCCAGAGAATATGCCAAAGGTCAAATCAGTTTTTTAAGTGATGAGAATGGTATTTTCAACCGGTATGTATCGGCTTTCGATAGTGTAATTACGCATGTAGACACCTCGGCACATTACCGCTTTTTTACCCGCGACAAGATGCTGACCGATTATCCGCGCAACATAACCTCACATGCCGTATCACCGAAAAGCGACCGACAGGCAGAAATCATCAACCAGGGATTGACTTATCAGGTGAATGAAGGTGAAAAGATACCACCCGCTCAACTTGCCGATGTGGATGCAACGCCCACGCCGTATATGCAACAGCGTTTGCTGAGCGAAAGTATTTCAAAACAGGTGCAGCTCCAGGAAAAGGATGCCCCGTCTCAGCGGCCCCGCAAGCGATTCAGAAATGTATATCAAAATGATTCACCAGATTCAGCCGACAGCCTGATAGACCTGAACGAATACCGCATGAAGGCTGTAGCTGAAATTCCCAAACCGGATTTTGAAGATGGCTTTATCATTCCCAAACAGAGAAATTACAATGTGGAATATAAAATCAATGAACTGGTAAGCCAGTTGGATTTTAACTTTTTAAGTTCTTCCTATCAGCCTTTTTCCGGGGGTAGAGGCCCAATATACCTTACACCCGGACTAAATGCATTTCTAAAGGTGGGTTTGTCTGATCTGCTGGAAGATTATCGCATGATTGCCGGAGTGCGCCTTGACTTTAATCTGGTAAACAACGAATATATATTCAGCATAGCCAACCTGAAACACCGTTTGGACCGAGAAATATACTTTCACCGTCAATCCATTGAGCAGATCAGCCTGTATTCCATTGTCAGATACCGAATTCATGAACTGCATTACATCCTTAAATACCCCTTTAATCCGCTGCTTAGCCTCAAAGGCACCCTTACTGCGCGTAAAGACAGGGCAGTTTTTATGTCAACGGATCAATACAATTTGCGACAGCCCGATGTAAATCGCTATTGGTTATCCGCAAAAGGGGAACTGACCTATGATGCCACACGCTCGCTGGGATTAAATCTTCTGGATGGCATGCGCTATAAATTATTCGGCGAATATTACTATCGCCTGCCCGATGAAGACAATGATGCATCCAACATGATTGTTCTGGGTTTTGACATCAGACACTATTTACCCATAGTGCGCAATTTCATCTGGGCCAATCGTTTTGCCGCCAGCACCTCGGTGGGTAAAAGCAGGCTGATCTATTATCTGGGAGGGGTAGATACCTGGCTTGCGCCAAAGTTTATCAATGAGGCCCCCATAGATTACAGCCAAAACTATGCTTATCAGACGCTGGCTACCAACATGCGGGGCTTTTACCAAAATGTGCGTAATGGAAACAGTTTTGCTGTCATCAATTCCGAATTGAGGTTCCCGGTTTTCAATTTCATTGCAAAGCGCCCATTAAAATCTGATTTCTTGAATAACTTCCAGGTAATTGCTTTTGGCGATGTGGGTACAGCCTGGACAGGCCCTTCACCCTATTCTGAAGAAAATGCCTTGTTTACCCGAATCATCCGGCAGGGGCCCCTGCTCATCACCGTAAAAGAACAACGTGAACCGCTGGTGGGAGGTATGGGATTTGGTGCCCGCTCCCGCATACTCGGCTATTTTATCCGCGCTGATTATGCCTGGGGCATAGAGGACCTGGTTATAAAAAAGCCGGTGTTTTACATCTCGCTGAGCCTTGATTTTTAACTCTAAGTCCATTACCCATTCTTTTGACAGGATAGACAAGATTAACAGGATGTTTTTGCTGAAAGATATGCTGATTTCGTTTCGATCAATCCAAACAGAGCTTCTAATCCCTAAATGTTTCTTAAAAGATATAGTTACATCTTTCAGAAAATTCTTATTTAATCAGGGGAATTCCTTTAAAATTTAATCTTTCATCAGGTTATATTCACCTGGTTGCAATAATTCTACCGTTACAACCTATAAATATTCTTAAAACCCTTTTGCAAAGCTTCAAAATTAATATCTTTGCCCATTGTTATTGGATAAACAATAAGACACTAACCTTTTAAAAATCAATAAACATGTACGATCGCCTTCAAGCTCATCTTCAAAAAGAATTAAACGACATCAGAGAAGCCGGCCTTTACAAAAAAGAACGGGTAATCACTACCCCTCAGGGGGCTGAAATCAAAGTGCAAAGTGGTGCCGAAGTACTTAACTTTTGCGCCAACAACTACCTTGGACTTTCCAATAACCCCAAACTGATTGCTGCCGCTAAAGAAGCACTCGATTCCCATGGTTATGGGCTGTCATCGGTGCGTTTTATTTGTGGAACCCAGGATCTGCACAAAGAACTGGAAGCAAAAATTGCAGAATTCTTTGGTACCGAGGATACCATTTTGTATGCAGCCTGTTTCGATGCCAATGGTGGTGTATTTGAACCGCTACTTGGTGAAGAGGATGCCATTATTTCCGATTCCCTCAATCATGCCTCCATCATTGATGGGGTTCGCTTAAGCAAAGCACAGCGCTATCGTTATAACAACAGCGACATGGCTGATCTGGAAGAACAACTCAAGAAAGCCATGGCTCAGCGATTCAGGCTGATTGTTACCGATGGTGTTTTCTCCATGGACGGCAATGTAGCCAAGATGGATAAAATTTACGAACTGGCACAGAAATATGATGCCATGATTATGGTTGACGAATGTCACTCAGCCGGCGTTGTAGGTGAAACCGGACGTGGAGTTACGGAATTGTTTGACCTTCGTGGCAAAGTTGAAATCATAACCGGGACTCTGGGCAAAGCTTTTGGCGGAGCCATTGGTGGTTTCACTACCGGTAAGAAGGAAATTATTGAACTTTTACGTCAGCGTTCACGCCCGTATCTTTTCTCAAATTCTATCCCTCCCATGGTTGCTGCAGCCGGTATCAAAATGTTTGATATGATGAGCGAAACCAATGATCTGCAGGACAAACTGCACGAAAACACCGCCTATTACACTGAAAAGATGAAAGAAGCCGGGTTCGACATCAAGCCAACTAAAAGTGCCATTGTAGCGGTGATGCTTTACGATGCCAAACTGAGCCAGGATATGGCTGCGAAACTACTGGATGAAGGCATTTATGTGATTGGTTTCTACTATCCGGTAGTTCCCAAAGGACAGGCCCGCATCCGCGTTCAGATTTCGGCCGCACACACTCGGGAGCAACTCGACAAGTGTATCAATGCCTTCACCAAAGTTGGTAAGGAATTGGGCGTACTGAAAGGATAATATTTATTCCAAAACGGATAGATAATTTTAATCTTCCGGTAAAATCATGATAAAAAAGGGCGAAAACGGGTCATTTCCTGCTTTCGCTCTTTGTTATTGTTAAAAGCTGACCTCAGGTTTGACCGGGTCACGTTTGAGTTTTACCCAAGCGTTCATAAGAAGCAATACAATCTTTAAAATGCTTGTGGTATAGTGTAACCGGTGCGCAAAAATTAAGCAGGATGAAGGTTTTTAGCAGGTTTCTGATGAAATAACTGAATTTTTCCTTATCAAAAGGACTTGCATAAACTCAAAACAGAATCCATATCCCAATTCAACAATGAATTGTTACAGATGTCGAGCAAGCCTCTTTCTAATCCGATTCTTCTACAATTTCTTTTACAGGTAAATCAAAAAATTCAAAAGCATAAATATTTTTAATAATATCAGTTGTTTCTTGCAGTTTTGTTTTTTGCTGAACCAGTTTTGCGGGTTTTTCCGGGTTTTTGGATAATCCGCTGCGTTTAAAATAGAGACTATTGATTTGCTTTTTTAGTTCCCGCACACTCCAGGCACCTTTGATACATTCTATTTCGTAGAAAGCACGTTTGGGGGGATCATTAATTCCTAGAAGCAGCTCAAGACTTGCCATATTCAGCCCTGTCTTTCCCATTTTGTTCAAACTCAACAATATAATATCCAATCAACCAATTACGAATAGTCATCATTTGATTCACCGCATTTACAGCCGATTATTGTAATTGCTTATGTAGCTGCTGAATATAAGAAATAAGTGCAAGATTATTCTAAAAAGAGGATTTTATCTGATCTTTATATCCTTCCGGCTTTAACCCCTTCAACCACTACCTTAATCTCTTCATAAGTATACTCCTCTCCCAATTGTTCTTTAAGTGTCCGCAATGAGGCGATGCCGTGGGTGATAGCCACCTTTTTAATCGCCGGAATTTTTGACTTTTCGAGCAGTTGCTCCGGGGCAATTTCACCACTTTCAATAAAACCCAACAGGTGATTATATATGGTAGTAATGGTGAACTGACGTTCTTCCGCAATTTCAGGGATTGTTTTTCCCTGGCGGAATAGCTCCAGGGAGGCATAACCCGTTTTCTGATGAAGTGGTTTAGCCGGTTCAGGATTCACTTTTCCGTATTGTTTCCTTCTCTTTTTGCGTCCGGACATTTTTAGATGCATATTACTGTGCAGCTTATTTTCCTGACAATAATTGCGCACTACCGCTATAAATTCCTCACCGTATTTGTTCACTTTATAGACGCCAAAGCCGGAAATCTGATGTAAATCATCCAGTGATTGCGGCAAATAAGCAGAAAGTTCAATCAGCGAAACATCGCCCAGCACCATATAAGGCGGCACATCTTCTGAATCAGCAATCAACTTACGCAGGTATTTCAACTTCCTGAGCAATTCAGTATTTTGATCACGGCTGTGAGAAGCGGCTGTCTTTTCAGCAGCAGCTTTAGTGGCTTTAACCATCAACACCTGCTTCAGGCCTTTCAGGACCTGCCAGCTTTCAACGTTGAGCTTAAGTGTGGGGTACTGTCCTTCGGTCTGTTCGAGCATACCCTGTTGAAGCAGTTGAGAAAATACATCATACCACTGGGATTCGCTCAAATCGCTGCCGATCCCCCAGGTTTTCAGCAATTTTAACTCCGCGCTGAATTTGTTGAGATCGGCTCCGCGAAGGTAATCAACTGTGGTTTTTATGCCAAAGCGTTGGTTAAGTCTTGCCACAGCCGATAATGCTTTCTGAGCGTTCAGCGTACCATCATACTCCGTGTATTTATCCAGACAATAATCACACGATTTACAATGGCCATGATGCACTTCATCAAAATAGTTCATCAACTGCTGTCGGCGGCAGCGGTGCGCTTCGGCAAACGACACCATGTGCTCCAGTTTCCGGTGCATAAGGTCAGCATGTGCCGGATCGGTACCATTGTCAATAAAATAGCTTAGCCTGGATACATCGCCCCTGCTGTAGAAGAGTATAGCGTCAGCGCGCAGACTGTCCCTGCCAGCACGGCCAGTTTCCTGGTAATAGCTTTCAATATTCTTGGGCAAATCTGCATGTATCACATAACGGACATCTGGTTTATCGATACCCATTCCAAAAGCAATGGTGGCTACAATAATTTTTATTCTGTCGTGAATAAAATTCTCCTGCACCTGTTTTCGGGCATTCCGCTCCATGCCGGCATGGTAGTATGCCGCCGAATAACCCATGGCTTGCAGTTTCCCGGCCATATCTTCGGTAGATTTCCGTGATAAGCAGTAAATGATGCCTGACTGATCTTTGTGTTTGTTAAGATATTCTGGTAAAAAATCATCCATCTTATACTTCTGGACCACAAAATACCAGATATTGGCGCGGTTGAAAGAAGATATGAAGCGATGATTACCGACTAATCCCAACTGCTTCACTATGTCGTCACGTGTAACCTTATCGGCGCTGGCCGTGAGCGCCATAACCGGCACCCCGGGAAATTGGGATTTAAGCGTACTCAATGCCAGATAATCTGGTCTGAAATCGTGCCCCCAGTGCGAAATACAGTGGGCTTCATCAATGGCGAAGAGTGAAACTTTGGTATCGCCCAGCAGATTTTTGAGAGAATTTTCGGCTGAGATTCGTTCAGGAGCCACATAACACAGGCGAAGTTTCCCCGAACGCAAATCGCTGATAACTTGTTCCTGTTGCGAAACTGATTGAGATGAATTGAGAAACTCCGCAGTTACCCCATTATTTTTGAGAGCATCTACCTGATCTTTCATTAGCGCAATGAGTGGAGAAACCACAATGGTAACACCAGGAAACATAATGGCCGGCACCTGATAACAGATAGATTTTCCACCACCCGTAGGCATAATTACCAGCGAATCCTCGCCGGCAAGTGTATTCTCAATTACAGCTTGCTGATCAAGACGGAAAGCATCATAACCAAAATGCTTCTTTAATGTAGTGCATGCGTTTATTTCCATCCATTCTAAAGGTTTAATTTTCATAAGCTGATCCAAACTTAAATAAAAAGTGAATTCCACCATTCAAATTATTCGTATTTTCATGATTTCCCGCTGAATTAAACTACTTTTGATCAACTGTATTCTGTGGGATTTCAGCAAATGAGTGTTCTTTGCCGGGCCAGAGGGTACTTAATCTTAAGCAATTATGAAAATTACTTTTATTGGAGCTGTTCAACAAGTAACCGGCAGCAAACATCTTATTGAAACAGAAGCCGGAAAGAAAATCCTGCTTGATTGTGGCATTTTTCAGGGCAAAGGGCTGGAAACAGATGCGATGAACCGTGATCTGCCCTTTAATCCGGGAGCCATCGATCACATACTGCTTACCCATGCGCACATCGACCATTCGGGTCTTATACCCTATATGTATCACCGCGGGTTCAGAGGCTCAGTGGTATGTACCAATGCCACCCGCGACCTATGTAGTATCATGCTGGCCGATAGCGGTCACATTCAGGAAAGTGACACCCGTACCTTTAACAAAAAGCGGGCACGTAAGGGTAAACCCGCAGTGGAACCACTATACACACCGGAAGATGCACGTAAAAGCCTCGAACTCTTTATTGGCGTTGGCTACGATAGAAAATTTAAGATAGATGAAAACCTGAGCCTAAAATTCACCAATACCGGACATATGCTGGGCAGTGCTGCGGTTAACCTTTCGGTGAAGGATGGAGATAAAACCATACGAATTGCCTATACCGGTGATATAGGCCGGCCCTATAACCGGATACTGAATCCACCTGCACCCTTTCCTCAGGCCGATTACCTGATAACTGAATCTACCTATGGCAACCGGCTGCACCCACCCCTGGATAATGCAGAAGATGAATTACTTCGTATTGTTAAAGAAACTTGTGTGGTAAAAAAAGGTAAGCTGATTATTCCTTCTTTTGCCATTGGCAGAACTCAGGAATTGGTTTTGGTATTGAATAATTATTTTAATGAAGGTAAGCTGCCACGAATACCGATTTTCGTGGATAGTCCGCTGGCTGTAAATGCAACAGATATCTTCAGACTGCATACTGAATGTTTCAATCAGGATGTACTGGATGTTATGGAAAACGATCCCGACCCCTTTGGATTCGGATCACTTCATTATATTCGTAAGACGAGCGAAAGCAAAAGCCTGAACAGCTCGGATGCGCCTATGGTAATCATTTCCGCTTCAGGTATGATGGAAGCAGGCAGGGTGAAACATCATCTGGCCAACAATATTTCAAACTCCAGGAACACCGTACTTGCAGTTGGTAATTGTGCCGAAGGTACATTAGGCAATCGTATTGTGAGGGGTGACAAGGAAGTGTCTATTTTTGGAAACGTGTATACGGTAAAGGCTGATATCGAAAGTATTGAAGCTTTCAGCGGCCATGGTGATTATCAGGAGATGGCCAGGTTTCTGGAATTTCAGGATAACGATCTGTTAAAGCAGGTTTTTTTAGTTCATGGAGAAGCCGCTGCCGCGCTCACCTATCGCGATTATCTGGAAAACAGAGGCTTCCAGAATGTAACCATACCCTTTCCCGGACAGGAATATCAATTGACTTGAATTATCTTAAAATATTGAGTTCTCTCCGAATGGTGCATTTTTGCTACAAAGCATTGCACGGAGTTTATCGAAGTAGCCCAAAAACCTGCCGCGTGGGGGCTTATTGCTCAGTGCCTGCCAGTCGCAATGTAATGAAGATTGGGCTTAGAGCCATTCTCTCTCTTTTACTTACCGGGAATAGCTTGAATATTAAAAAATTGAAAAGATTTTAATGTTAATCATAAGCTTTAGGGAAGCACTGCAAGTCACGGCTGTGTGCTGACGTTCCGCATACATGAAGAATATCTTAAAGGGGAAATGTATTTGAATAACAGAAGGTAGCAGACACCTTGTCAAGAATTCATATCTTATTCATTTTATATTCACTGTTTTGCATACCCATCGGTTTTGTCTATAATGGATAAAAAACACAGACCGGACTCTTTTTGCGGAATCCGGTCTGAAACAAATCATTAACTATGAAAATCAATTGGTTTTAGGAGCTTTTTTTCGGGTAGAGTAATTAATTTTAAAAGCACCTACTTTACGTAACTCCTGTTTAACATCGGTAACAATACCCATTTTTACGTCTTTATCTACTTTAAGAGAAGTAGTGAGCAGACCACGGTCGGCTTCCGGACGTGTTTCACGCTCATTGTAAATAAATTCGGCAATGTCGTTCACGGTACGAAAGCTGTCGTTGAGTTGAATTCGTGATTCGGTTCCGTAAATCTTTGATTGTACAGGAGGGCCAATGTAAATAAAACTCACCAGTGATTTTTTTTCAAGTTTCTGTACTTCCGTAGCCACCGGTGGTTTTACTTTTACTTTAAGGGTAACTTCACGCATGGTGGTTGTAACCATAAAGAAGAACAGCAGCATGAAAATAATATCAGGCATTGAGGCAGTACTGATGGCAGGCAATTCGCCCGACTTTTCCTTTTTAAATCTTGCCATATTACTTCCCTCCTCCTATATTTTCAGGTTCAGCTTCTGAAATTGACATGGGGACAGCAGCCTGAATGGCGTCAATATCCATTTGACTTCTGAGATCGGAAAATTTGACACCGAACTTTTGTCTCGACAATTCATCACGCAGTTCATTTACAGCAGCGGTGAGTTCATTTTGCACCTGAATATACATATCATATGAGGTGCCACGGTCATTTTTCAGCGAAATAATGCCTCTTGAAACCGGGAATTCACCGAGGCCAGGAATGTTTTCCATTCTTTTTTCAGGCAGGTCCTCCCGGTTCTGAGGATTCGAGAGGAATTCCTTGGCTTCATCACGCAGCGTTCTGATGTCGCCCCAGCGTCCTTCTACAAAGAGGCGGTCGCTTTTATTCACCAGTACATTAAACACATTGCGTTCTTTCACATCGGGTGTGGGCGCAGTAGGATCCGGAGGTGGCGGCAATCGTCTTACGATTCCTGAATCCACGTCCATGGTAGTAGTTACCAGGAAGAAGATCAGCAACAGAAAGGAGATGTCGGCCATTGACCCGGCATTAATTTCGGGAACTTTTCTAGCCATAGTTATTCCTTTTTTTGAGGGAACAAATTATTTAAACCATTTGGCCACTTCAGCATATACTATGCTGATCACTACACCGGCAAATACGATGTAGGTGGCAATTAAACCTCCCCCGATTATCTTGGAGGCAGTAGGACTGATGTTGTGCTTTTCATAAAACAGCCCGGTGTCAGCAGGCGAGATCAGATAAGCAAACAGCAGAACAACTACCAAAATACCGAAACCGATTAATCCACCCTTGGCTTTCTTAAAATCGCTGAAAGTTTGAACCAGTGGAAAAACAATAGCTGTAATGGCAGCAACGGCAAACAGTATATAAGTCAGGTAGAGGCCTATATTAATTAAAGGGCTGTCTTGCATCTCGGTTATTTTTTAATGGTTTTGTTTTTAACCAGAATGTCCATGAATGAGATGGTAGCATCTTCCATGGAATTAACAATGCCGTCAATTTTCGAAATCAGGTAATTGTAGAATATCTGGAGGATAATAGCAACAATAAGTCCAAATACAGTAGTTAACAGCGCAACTTTCATACCGCCGGCAACAACTGTTGGTGAAATATCACCGGCTGCTTCAATAGCATCGAAAGCTGCAACCATACCTACTACGGTACCAAGGAATCCGAGCATGGGGGCCAGGGCGATGAATAAACCAATCCAGGAGAGGTTGTTTTCAAGTCGTCCCATAAGAACACCACCATAAGATACAATGGATTTCTCCACCATTTCAAGGCCTTCATCATAACGGTCGAGACCCTGATAGAAAATACTGGCTACCGGTCCGCGGGTATTCTTACAGATTTCTTTGGCAGCGCCAACGCCTTCCATTTCGAGTGCTGTCTCTACTTTGTTGAGCAGTTTTTGTGTGTTTGTTGTTGAAAGGTTCAGATAAATAATCCTTTCAATAGAGAGTCCAAGACCTAAAATGAGCACCAGCAATACGGGAAACATCCAGCCTGGTGAACCTTCAATGAATTTTTGTTTCAACACCTGATGAAAGGATTGTGGAGCTGCTTCTTCAGCTACAAGGGTTTCTTCAGGAGCAGTCTCGGGGGCCGCTGTGGTTTGGGTTGCCGTATCGGTGGCTGCCTGCTCGGTTTGTGGGGTAGTTTGGTCCTGAGCCACAACTATGCTGGTAACACCAAAGGTGAGCATTCCTGCTACGGTCAAAAGCGCAATTAATTTTTTCATAGTTAATTGTTATTGATTTGTTTTAAGGGATTTAATTGTTGTTTCTGTTTATTGTTTCAATCTTTTTGTTGTCCATTTTACTGCGCGGAGAGAATGGGATTCGAACCCATGATACGCTTTTGGCGTATACACACTTTCCAGGCGTGCGCCTTCGACCAACTCGGCCATCTCTCCTTAATAGGCTCAAATATAAACCCTTTATTACTTTTCAGTGCGCTAAATTACAATAAATTGTGAATTGTAACGGATTAAACGCTTTTTTTTTAAAATTCACTGCAAATATAATTCATTCTTCATTAAAAAAAGGATGAAATTTGTGCAGTAAATGTATGACATTTTTGATTTATTGTTTGAATTTTTCCTGCTGCCATGTCAATAGTGTTCTTCATCAAGTCTATATGTACCCCCAAAATTTTAATCAATTGTAAGCTCTCCCCGCAGTGGACTTTGTAACCTTTGGGCCAGTTCTTCCCCCGAAAAACCTTCACCCAGCAGAAACATCATCTTGGCTATTGCTGATTCGGTAGTGATATCATAGCCTCCTACTACACCAATAGTATAGAGCTGAACGCTCGTTTCATATTTACCCATTTCAACCGAACCACCCTTACACTGGGTAACATTAAATATGGTAATGCCACGCGATATGGCCTGCGATAAAGCCTGAAGAAACCAGGAATCCGTTGGCGCATTTCCGGCTCCAAAAGTTTCCAGAATCAGTCCTTTAAGGCCGTTGATGTGCAAAATACTTTGAACTACGTTTTCTGTAATTCCAGGAAACAACTTAAGAATGGCTACATTCTGATCCAGTTTACGATGCACCTTCAGGTTGTTTATACCTGGCTTTAATATATGCTGGTGGTTATATCTGATGTGTACCCCAACCTGAGCAAGCAAAGGATAATTGCCACTTAAAAAGGCATTGAAATTTTCGGCGTTAAATTTGTTGGTGCGGTTACCGCGCATTAACCGGTTTTCGAAACAAATGCTTACTTCCGGAACCAGGGGTGTATCACCTTCATAAGCAGAGGCTATTTCGATGGCATTGATGAAATTCTCACGCCCATCGGTGCGCATTACACCCATAGGCAGTTGGGAACCGGTAAAAACAACCGGCTTATTCAGATTTTCAAGCATAAAACTCAACATCGAAGCGGTATAAGCCATGGTGTCGGTTCCATGTAATATTACAAAACCATCGTATTTTTCATAATGATCCTCTATTACACCTGCAAGCTGAATCCAAAAAGCAGGGTTCATATTTGAGGAATCAATCAGTGGATCGAAACACCAATTGTCTATGTGGCAGTTAAATTTTTCCAGTATAGGTATGTGTTGATAAAGTGCGTTAAAGTTAAATGGCTTTAATGCACCTGAGTCCGGATCTTTAATCATACCAATGGTGCCTCCGGTGTAGATGACCAATATTTTTTTTTCTGTTGCCGTGGTTGACATAGGGTCTCGTATATTATATGGTAAATCTAAAAAGTTTAGAAGCATTTGCAGTAGTGGCGGCTGCCACTTCCTGCAGACTTAATTGTTTTATTTCGGCCACCTTTTGAGCAATCAACGGAATATAAGCCGGTTCATTGCGTTTGCCGCGATGTGGCGTTGGAGCCAGGAAGGGGGCATCGGTTTCAAGCACCAGGTGTTTCAGGTCAATGTGTTTAAGGGTTTCCTGCATTTTGTTGTTCTTAAAGGTTATCACCCCTCCCAATCCCAGGCTGAAACCCAGATCAATGGCTTGCCTTGCCTGCTCTACACTGCCTGAAAAACAATGAAAAATACCCCGCAGCTCTGGTCTGTTGATGTCTTTTAAGATGCGAACTACTTCATTAAAAGAATCCCGAATATGCACAATGAGAGGCAAATCGTAAGCACGGGCCAGATCGGCATGATGGCGGAAAACAAATTCCTGCTCCCCCACAAATGTTTTATCCCAATAATAATCCAGACCACATTCTCCTATCCCGTAAAAATTTCCCTCGTTGAGCAAGGCCTCCACTTTCGCAAGTTCATCCATGTAATTCTTCTTTACCGAAGTGGGGTGAAGTCCCATCATCGGAAAACAATTTTCCGGAAAATCATTGCATAACGAAAGCATGGGTTTAACGGAAGTGCTGTCAATATTTGGCAGGAACATATAGGATACTCCGGCATCCATGGCCCTTTGAACTGCCTTATGCCGGTCATCATCAAAAGCATCAAGGTAAACGTGGGTGTGAGTATCTACAAGTATCATGACGCAAAGGTACAGATTTTCCATATTTACGTGAGATATTAAACCAGGGTACGGTGAGTGATGAATCATCAATTCCTTAAATCCTCAAATCCCAGGAGGAAGAACAACGATTCGGGATCACATCAGCACATCAGCACATCATCATTCATCAAAATCAGCTAACTTTGTCACTTCCGATTAATCACATGGAAGTATGTCCAGAAAAATACTAATCATTCGTTTTAGCTCCATTGGCGACATTGTACTGACTTCGCCCGTAATCAGGGCCATTAAGCAGCAATTGACAGCACCTGAAGTGCACTTTCTCACGAAAAATTCTTTTATCCCTGTATTGGAGCACAATCCGTACATCGATAAAATTATTGGCATTGACCATAAGGTGGCTGAAGTCAGGGAAAAGCTGCTGGCTGAAAACTATGAATTTGTGATTGACCTGCACCATAACTTCCGTTCATGGCAGGTTACCCGGTTATTGCATACCCGTTACAATCGATTCCCCAAATTAAACCGGCAAAAATGGTTAAAGGTACACTTCCATAGATTTCGATTGCCGGATATTCATATTGTTGACCGTTATTTTGAAGCCGCAGCTCCCCTGGCAGTAAAAAATGATGGGCAGGGTCTCGATTTCTTTTTACCCGGGTCAAGCGCCGGATTACCGCATGGGGTTCCTCCCGAATTCAGTAACAACTACATTGGATGTGTAATCGGCGGCAAGCACAATACCAAAATTTTACCTGCCGGAAAAGTGATTGACCTCATTCAAAACTTAAATTATCCCGTGATATTGCTTGGAGGTAAAGAAGACTTTCAACGGGGCGAAATCATTGAAAAAGCATCTGCCGGGAAAGCATGGAATGCCTGCGGCAAGTATAGCCTATTGGAATCAGCCACTCTCGTTAAACATGCTTCAGCCATTGTTTCCAACGATACCGGTTTGATGCATGTGGCTGCCGCCTTTAAAAAACCAATAGTTTCGGTATGGGGAAATACCATCCCTGAATTCGGCATGTATCCGTATTTACCCGGAAATACCCCACGTTATATTGCTGAAATTAAACCGCTCTATTGCCGGCCATGCAGTAAAATAGGATTCCGGAAGTGTCCGAAAGGTCATTTCCGCTGTATGATGGAACAGGATACTGCTGCCATGGCAGCCAAAGTAAACCTATGGACTAAGAAATAAATACTAAAAGTTTTATTGGTCATTCATTTGTGCGGAAGTAGCACTCTTCAGCTCATCAATCCATTTGCTGTCCACTTTTACTGATATGTGCTTTTCCATCATGCCCAACAACTCACCAGGGCGGGAATTTATAAGCAGGTTTTTGTGATGCTCCTGTCTTATAAAATGCTGGTTTACTGCGTATTCAAGAAACGCATACAGTTGGTCATAATATCCCTTGATATTGAGTAAACCCATAGGCTTGTCCATAATGCCCAATTGATTCCACGACATAACCTCAAATATTTCATCAAGCGTGCCAATACCTCCGGGCATTGCAATAAATGCATCAGAAAGGTCAGCCATGGTTTGCTTCCTGATGCTCATACTTTCAACTATATGCATTTCTTTAAGCACAGCATAGGCTACTTCCTTATCTACAAGTCCCTGAGGCATCACACCGACCACATGTCCGCCATTATCCAGACAGGCATCCGCAATGGCACGCATCAACCCGATACTGCTACCTCCGTAAACCAGCGTAATCCTGCGTTGACCCAGCAATGCGCCCAGTTCCCTGGCTGCACGGGTATAGTCGGGATCAAGCCCCGGCGAGGAACCACAAAAAACACAAACAGAACGAATTTCAGGCATAGATCAGTGAATATATAGTTCAATCATTTGGTGAATGGCCTTGTGGCAAACCGGACAAAACTTCCGACTTGAAAATGACTTCATCATACACCCGTAAGAAGGCCGGTACACACCTTTGGCCATATATCCGGCACCCTCAAAAGCACCTACGATGTTTTTATTATTAACTTTCGCAGAAGTAGGTATGTCTGTACCGGGGGTTACCATGTCGGCCCATTTAGATTCAAAATTCACCAGAGTGGTAATGTTTGGTTCCCAGGGTTCAACAGCCAGATTATAGAAATCCACATAAGAAACCTCGGAATCATAATATTCATCTGCCAGACCGGCAAAACTATGACCAAACTCATGTATAAAGACTTCACCGGCATAAGGATTATCGCTGGTAAACATGCCATAGAAATTGTAAATACCTCCACCACCGTAAACTGCCGTATTGGCCAGAATTAAGATGTGATCATAAGGGACATTGGCAGCCACATCCCGAACACTTTTCATGTCGCTGGTGGTAAGATATCGATCGCTATCAAACGTATAGAAAGTGCTGTTTAACAATGTTTTCTTCCACACTCCGGTGCCCGGGCTATCGGCTCCCGATTCGGCGGAGGGAGCCAATACTGCTGAAACATTGATGTTTGCCGAATATGGTTTGTACACCTCATTATTCAGCAGATAATCGGCGAACCTACGGCTGTCAGCGCGGAATTTATCCATCTCATCCGCGGTATATCCTTCCGGAATAATTACAATGTCAACACAAACAGCGGGTGCTCCTGAATGATGCAGGTTAAGGACCGGAAACTGTAAACGGTTTTCCTTTTTGATAAAGTAATTTTCGGGGTCAACCCTGTAGCTCAACTTCATTTGCCAGTGACCATCACGTAAACGGTTATAAAATTCAACATCTGCCGGCCTGCGTGGAAATGGGATCAGCACATTTTCAGGAAAAGCCCGGGTAGTCAGTGCTGCTTCAGCCGTGGTTTGCCATTCCCAGAACAGGCTTGAATATCCTTTTGAATAAAGCACTTCACCCTCTTTTCCATCACGCACAACCACTTTATAATTGCCATAATCCAATTCGTCAATCAGGTTCACCTGTGAACCAGCCCATGCTCCCTCTTCAATCAACTCGTCTAATGCATAATAATCAATGGTGTCGTTTCCGCTGTGGATGTAATCAATACGCAGGGTCTTGTCATAAAAATGCCTGCTGAATTGTGCATGCAGCATTACCGGACAAATTATGAATAGCAAGAAAACTGTTTTTTTCATTTTTGATGATTATGAATGTGCAAATGTAAGCATTTGAATTTATCTCCTTTCGTTTTTAACCTGGTTTGTTTAAGCGGTTGAAGTATGAAATATTATCTTTGTTTTTGCTTCTGACAGTATACAAATAATAAAACTGAACTTTCACGAGTAGGCTTTGTTTTTCAATTAAAAACCTTATTGTTATGTGGAAAGAAATTGATCATCCGGAAAATAAAAATGGAAAAATGCTGGAACAGACGTTTGAGTTTGAAAATTTTATTGATGCATTTTCCTTTATGACCAGTGTGGCACTTATTGCGGAATCCATGCAGCATCATCCCAATTGGGAGAATGTGTATAACAAGGTGACCATTCGTTTAACTTCACACGATGCAGGCGACACCATTACGGATAAAGACCACAAACTGGCAAATGCTATTGATGATTTGCTTGCATAGTCCTTAATAAAAATTTACCGGAAGTAATCATGCTTGAATACCCAATAAAAATATTGCTGGCATTTGGGGAAACCTTAAGTGGAAACGTTGAAATCCATCAATGGTTATTGCGCAATGGTTATCCGGAACTGGCTGCCTTGTCGAGTGCCATTCGCGGCAGCGAAGAGGCGTTAAAGTGGCTTATAGCCAACAAGCATCCTGAACTGGCTGCGCTTGATGCTGCCATTGATGATGATGCTAAAGCGTACAAATGGTTGAATGACCACGAGTTTTATTTCCTGGCTGTCTTTTCAGATGCCTGCCACAATCAGCCGGAAGCCATTGAATGGTTTAACCGCCAGGACTTAAAAATATTTTTGATGCTGGCCGCTAAAATCAGATTTTTCAGGGATAATCAGACTTATGATTATCATAAAATTCATTTTTGATAAAAAAGCAAACCCCGCCATTAAAGCATAAGACGGGGCCTGAAAACATCAATAAAAAGAAAATCAACTGCATTGTGAGTACCCGCAATTGCCGCAGGTAAGACATCCTTCTTTGTATACAAGTGTATTGTCTTCTTTGCAGCTCGGGCAGGCATTTCTGCTTTTTATTTGTGTGCCATCGGGAATGTAGCGCTTGAGTGCCCTCACTACGCCATTTTTCCAGGTGGTGATGCTGTCGTTATCAAAATTCAGGTTATCAATAAGGTTCACCAGGAAAGGCAGGGGCATGCCGTGACGTAAAATTCCTGATATAAGCTTGGCATAATTCCAGAATTCTTTATTGAATGAGCGGGACAAACCTTCAATAGTGACTTTATAGCCATCCTTATCCAAAAACTGGAAATCATAACGTGCAGGTTCATTGTTCGTTTTATTGCGGATCACCCATCCTTTCTGAACCCAGGCAGGCAGATAGAAACCTTCTGCTTTACCGGTAAATATTTCATAGGGTTTTCCGTCAAGAAGCCCTATGACAGCCAGCCATTTTTCATAATCATTCTGAAACCTAACGATATCCGCTTCAATTTTTTCTGGTCGGGCAGGGGCCGTGGTCTCACGAAATACGCTGGTATTCTCTGGTTTATTTTCATTGGTAACCAGCACTCCGTCGCGGCAACCATCGCGATAGATGGTCATCCCTTTACATCCGCTTTCCCATGCCGTTTTATAAACGTCACTCACCAGCTCTTCGGTGGCATCGGCTGGCAAGTTAACGGTTACACTTATAGAGTGGTCCACCCACTTTTGAATGGCACCCTGCATTTTTACTTTATTTAGCCAGTTAATATCCTGTGAGGTAGCTTTATAATAAGGTGATTGCATGACCAGCTCTTGTAACTGATCCGGCTTATATCTTTTAACTTCATCAGGATCATAGCCTTTGGCTACCAGCCAATCGACAAATTTTGGGTGAAAAACCACATATTCTTCCCATGAATCACCAATGCCATCCACAAAAGTGACATTCGCGTTTTTATCGTTTGGATTTACTTTCCGCCTACGCGTATAGGTAACCATAAACACGGGTTCTATGCCCGAAGTTGTCTGGGTACAGATGCTCACACTACCGGTGGGTGCGATGGTCAACATGGCTATATTGCGTCTGCCATGCCGGGCCATTTTCTCATACACTTCAGGACTTGCCTCCTTTAGACGTTGAATGAAGGGATTATTTTTTTCTCTCTCAAAGCTATACAATGGGAAGGCTCCCCGCTCCGCTGCGAGATCGGCACTGGCGCCATACACTTCTGTGGCCAGGGTTTTGTGAACTTCTATCGAAAATGCAGTAGCTTCATCTGTGCCATAACGTAAACCCAAAGCAGCCAGCATATCACCTTCGGCAGTAATGCCAATTCCGGTGCGGCGGCCCTGAAGGGTTTTTTGACGAATGTTTTCCCACAGTTTCTGTTCGATGCGTTTAACTTCAGCATCCTCGGGATCAGCTTTCACTTTAGCCAGTATGGCATCTATTTTCTCCGTTTCCAGATCAATAATGTCATCCATAATACGAAGTGCATAGGCCGAATGTTTTTTAAATTTGTCGAAATTAAAGCGGGCCTGTCCGGTAAAGGGATGATCCACATAACTAAATAAATTTATGGCAAGTAGCCGACAACTATCGTATGGACAAAGTGGAATTTCTCCGCAAGGATTGGTAGAAAGGGTTTTAAAGCCGAGGTCGGCATAGCAATCGGGAACCGATTCACGTATAATGGTATCCCAGAAAAGTACTCCGGGCTCGGCGGACTGCCAGGCATTGTGAATGATTTTATTCCACAACACAGTGGCGTCAATCTCCTGTTCCTTTTGGGGATTATTTCCTACAATGGGATATTTTTGCATGTATGGAATGCCCTTAACCACCGACTGCATAAAATCATCGTCAATTTTTACCGATACATTGGCTCCGGTAACTTTACCCAGTTCCAGTTTGGCATCAATAAACCTTTCAGCGTCGGGGTGCTTTACTGATATGGTAAGCATTAATGCTCCCCTGCGGCCATCCTGCGCCACCTCGCGGGTTGAATTGGAATATCTTTCCATAAAAGGAACTATCCCGGTAGAAGTAAGGGCGCTGTTTTTTACCGGACTTCCGGTGGGTCGGATATGAGAAAGATCATGACCTACACCTCCCCTGCGTTTCATCAGTTGAACCTGCTCCTGGTCAATTTTCATGATGCCTCCATAAGAATCATAATTTGAATCGCTGCCTATTACAAAGCAATTGGACAGAGACGAAACCTGGAGGTTATTTCCTATCCCGGCCATGGGGCTTCCCTGCGGAATGATATATTTGAAATTCCGGAAAAGATCGTAAATGGTAGCTTCATCAACCGGATTTTTGTATTTTTTTTCAATGCGTGCTATCTCGGCAGCCAACCGGTGATGCATATCATCCGGAGTCAGCTCATAGATATTGCCATCGCTGTCTTTGAGCGCATATTTATTCATCCACACATTGGCGGCAAGGGTGTCGCCTTTAAAGTATTCTGTTGCCCGCTCCATAATCTGATCAGTGGTGAATGCCTCAAGTTTTGGCACTTCCCTCTGCTCATCAACAGGCGCTTCTATATGTGGTTCAATGATCGTTTCTTCCATTGGTGTAAAATTGTTTTCAGATTCAGGTTGGTTGTCCGGAAGCACTGGACGTACACGTTTTTCAAGCATTTCATTGTAAGGATCATTTTTGGTTTGCTGTTCCGGCAATCCCATTGCCTCATCTAAATTTGCGAAAAGATTGATATCCATGGTGTCAACTCAATGTAAAGATTTAACAAAAAAAAACAACTTCAATAATCATCTGACTTACAACACATTGACTCTAAGCCGTCAAAGTGAAAACAGAATGACCAATATACAACATCAGGGCCGATACAGCAAAATTGACTTATTAACAAAACCACCCTAAAAAGTCGTAATTGATTGAAACCGAAATTCTAATATATTTGATAAGATTTTTCCGGCCAGGGTTTATTAGTTCTTCTGGTTAAAAATAGTAAAACAAGTTAATGAACTGAATATCAAAATAAAAGTTGAAAGTAGCTCCCATGTAGCCGAAGTGCAAAGGTCGGCAATATTTTGTCTTTTGCCAGACCAAAGTATTCACAAAGGGACACAAGTTATTAACAATTGGTTGTGAATTGCTGACACTCAGGCATAAGAAAGAAGATTAATTTGAAATGATCTTTTTGGTTTTCCATTATCTAAAATATTGTACATTTGCGCCACTTGTTGTTAATCATTTCACAAACAAATAAATTTTAAAACACACCTATGAAAAACATTTTGGTTATTGGCTCCGTCGGCCAGATTGGCTCTGAACTTACCCTTGAATTGCGTAAAAGATATGGCAGCAACAACGTAGTTGCCGGTTTTCGCTCCACCAAACCCACCGGCGAGCTGTTTGAATCCGGGCCATCAGAAGTAGTAGATGCTACCAACGCCCAACAAATTGCAGATGTGGTGAAAAAATATAAAATTGACACCATTTATAACCTTGCCGCCATTCTTTCGGTAGTAGGTGAAAGCAAGCCTCAGGTAGCCTGGAATATTGGTATTGGTGGTTTGATGAACTGCCTTGAAGTAGCCCGCGAATACGGATGTGCCGTTTCAACGCCAAGTTCCATAGGTGCATTTGGTGGAGGTACTCCCCTGGACAATACGCCCCAGGATACCATCATGCGTCCGCAAACCATTTATGGCATATCAAAAGTTGCCGGAGAATTACTTAGTGACTACTATTTTAAACGCTTTGGCGTGGACACCCGCTCGGTACGGTACCCGGGGATTATCTCCAATGTTACCCTTCCCGGTGGCGGAACTACTGATTATGCCGTAGAAATTTTTTATGATGCCATCAAAACCGGTAAATTTACTTGTCCGCTCGAAGCCGGTACTTTTCTGGATATGATGTATATGCCCGATGCTATTGAAGCTGCCATCGACTTAATGGAGGCCGATCCATCCAAACTAAAACATCGTAACTCATTCAACATCACTGCCATGAGTTTCGATCCGGAAATTATTGCCGCTGAAATCAAAAAACATATCCCTAACTTTGAAATGGTGTATGATGTTGATCCCATGAAACAAGCCATTGCCAACTCATGGCCCAACAACATGGACGACAGCGCTGCCCGCCACGAATGGGGCTGGAACCCTAAATGGAACCTCCGCGCCATGGCCGAAGATATGCTGAAAGTGATTGGAGAGAAACACGCCAAAGGACTGGTGTAGGATTTCAGATTTGGGATTCTGAAATACCAGCGGCAGCAAAAAGGATGGCAAAGAGCGTAGTCGAAAACCCTCCCTTAGTCCCCCCCCCCGTCCTTCACCAAAAAAAACGACAGCTTTTGCACACCGCAATAGCTGTCATTTTTTTATTGTAATTTTGTAAGCGCTGAAAAGCAGTCAACCCGGTAGCTAAAAATATAGCTTAGACCGCCTGATAAAAATCAGAGAATAACGAGGCAGACAATTCGGGGTGATAAATCTGAAATCCGAAATCAATTCATGAACATCGCTGCACTTGTTTCCGGAGGAGTTGACAGCTCCGTTATGCTTCACCTGCTTAAAGAGCAGGGATATGAGCCCACCATTTTCTACATCCTTATCGGGATGAAAGACAAGGAGGGCTTTCTGGATTGCCCCTCGGAAGAAGATCTTGAAATTACCACCTGGCTGGCCAGAAAGTATAACCTTAAGATGGAAGTGGTGAACCTGCAGGAAGAATATTGGGACAGTGTGGTGGATTACACCCTGAACGCGGTGAAGCAAGGTCTTACACCCAATCCTGATGTAATGTGTAATCGCCTGATAAAATTTGGTAGTTTTAATGAAAAGTACGGACAGGGTTTCGATGCCATTTCCACCGGACATTATGCCTCTACCCTGATTGAAGATGGCACCAAATATCTGGCTACAGCCAAAGATAAATTAAAGGACCAGACCGATTTTCTGGCGCAGATCACATATGCACAACTGCAAAAGCTGATGTTTCCACTGGGCGAACTTACTAAATCCGAAGTTCGGCAAAAAGCCGGTGAGGTTAACCTGCCCAGCGCCGCGCGTAAGGATAGCCAGGGAATCTGCTTTCTTGGCAAAGTAAACTACAACGACTTCTTACGCAGATATGTTGGTGAAAAAGAGGGCAAAATTGTAGAACTGGAAACCGGTAAAATTTTGGGAACACACAAAGGTTTCTGGTTTCATACCATTGGGCAGCGCAAAGGCCTTGGATTAAGTCAGGGTCCCTGGTTTGTGGTGAAAAAAGCCACCAATGAAAACGTGATTTACGTTTCCAATGGATACGACCCCTTAACGCAATATAGCCGCTCCATTGGCCTCAATGGTTTTCATTTTATATCGGGAAATCCATGGGGAAATCTGAAAAAGCCACGAAAAATTACTTTTAAAATCCGCCATACTCCTGAATTCAATGCAGGCCAACTTCAAAACATTGATGATAAAATGGTGCTTTTGGCCGATGAACCGGTTTCGGGCGTGGCTGCCGGACAGTTTGCCGTGGTGTACGACGAAAAGAGCCGAATATGTTACGGCAGCGGGGAAATTGGCTGGTAATAAATATCAGGATACACGTATTTTCAAATTTTTGAAGCACGGATTTCTATTGTCAGAAGATTAGTACCCAAAATAAATTGCATATAATTGCATAAATATTTTGGATACCGGAAAGGCAATCTCCTAATTTACCAAACCTCAACTTTTCCGTTGTACATCCATTGAAATTGAAAATACCACAATCATCCCGGTTGTTAATTAAAAGTTCTCATTAACAAGTAAACACAAGTCCTGACTGTGAAAACGCAGAGACGACATCCCAAAACGAATAAAGATCTGGTCAAAAGTATAACTACCCTGGCTTTAACTTTATTGCTGCTTTATGCCTCAGCATTAAGCAGTTATGGACAATCCAGCCTGGATTCCCTTCTCAGGGTTGTGCGAAACACTTCCAATGTTTCCATGATTGTTGCATTAAGCTCCAATGCCTATGAAAGGAGGAACGAGCATCCTGAAGAAGCCATTAAGTTATCCACAGAGGCCATTAAAATGTCAAAAAAAGCAGATTTTACTGAGGGGCTTATTTTCAACTACCGCCTGTTGGGAAATTTATATTATCAGGTATATAATTATGAGGAAGCCATTCACAGTTATGATCAGTGCATTACACTTAGCCTGCCCCGCAACGATTCGGCTACCATCCGGGAGTGCTATTTAAACAAAGGAGTAATTTACTTTACCCAGGGACTGAACAACAAGGCATTGGATTATTTTTTAATCGCACTGAATTATTCCAAAAACCTTGACAAAGAAAAAGAATACAATAATATAGGAGCTGTATTCTTTATTGAGCAGGAATATGAAGAAGCTTATAATTATTACAATAAAGCCCTGGAAATATTTATGAAAAAAGGGGATAAGTATGGCATTTCGGTAGCCAATAACAACATTGGGGATGTATTTAAGATGATGGAAAAGTATGATGCTGCCCTGATATATTACAATAAAGTGCTCTCAGTAAGCGACTCCTTAATTAACCCGGAACTTGAAGCTATCTGCCTGAATAATATTGGCATTGTAAAAGAAATGATGAATGATGGTGATAGTGCCATTTATTATTATAGTAAAGGCCTGGAAAAAGCAGAGTTGCTGAATGATCAGATATTGATTACCAGAACCCTGAGCCTTATCGGCAACTTTTTGTTTGAAAAAGGATCATATGCCAAAGCAAAAAGTTATCTGAAAAGAGCATTTGATCTTTCAAGGGATTTCGTCATTTATGAAGATATGAGCAATACATCGAAATTGCTTCAAATGATTTATGAAAAAGACGGGAACTTTAAAGAAGCTTATCATTATGCAAATATGCACATTTTGGCTTCAGACAGCCTGCACAACAATGAAGCGAAAAAACAAGTACTGAAATTAATGTTCGACCATAAAATCAGCGTTCAGGAATTAGAAAGAAGGCAACTTCTGGACACCGAACAACATGAACGAAAAAAGAGTGCATTTAAATTTTATCTAATCATTCTCACCTTAATCATCATCGTGCTGCTCGTTGTTTTATTTCTTTTCAGAACTGTGCAACAGCGAAAAATTGAACGTATAAAAAAGGAGAATGCAGATTTACAGCTTTATAATGCAGAGAAAGATAATGAGCTGAAAAACCGGGAAATTATTGAGAAGGTTTTGAAAATTTCAGAAAAAAACGAGTTGATTGATGCCACAGTAAAGTCGCTTGATGAATTTTCATCCACCTTGTCGCAAAAACAAAGATCACAACTTGAAAGTATTACCCGGGGTCTGAGAATGAGGGGCACAAAAAATCAATGGGAGGAGTTTTACGGGTATTTTTCACAGGTATATTCGCAATTTTTTGAGAAACTGGAAAAGGAGTTTCCAAACCTTACCCTCAGCGAAAAGCGCTTGTGCGCACTGCTAAAACTGAACATGACCACCAAAGATATGGCCGCAATCACCAACCTGAACTTCAAAAGCATTGAAGTGGCCAGAACCCGCCTGCGAAAAAAGCTCAATCTTACCAACAGCAATTTAACATTTCAGGAATTTTTTAGTCAGTTTAATTAGAGGTGGGGCAAAAGAAATCTTTTGGAGGTTCTTTTTTTGAAAGTTGTACTTTTATGGGGAGTCAGTGTGCTCCGAAAAATCCAACTGACAGGCATTTTTGGAAATCCCACCATTGCGGTGACCAGAATCTTTGTTAAAAGTACAAACACTTTTTCTATACGATAGTGCATCCAATCCGATAAAGTTTAACCCTGCCTAAATCGAAATCGCACAAAGTTTTTGGCGGTGGTCTCACTGAATTCTCCCGCTGCGTTTAAATCATATTTTTTGTAGAGCGTATTCCCTTTCACCGTAAATCTAAAATTCCAAAAGTCTCATTGTATGGTTGTGAAATATCGATTATTTCAAATTTTAGATTTATTCGATTTTTAAGTGCGGAAAAAGTATTTTTCGACCTCCCATCAGAAGTAACGAAATAAGCGATTGATTTGTCGAGGTCGGCTTGAGCGAAAAGTTTAAATCATTTTGTATAATTGCTCTCGGATAAAGTTTTGCGTTACCGATTTTATTTTCCTCAAATATTGCTTCAGCGAATTCTCCAGTTCTTTTAGCCTGGTCAAAATTGAAAGGGATTATCTGAATGTTCTTCAAGGGTAATTCGTCTATTTTTCCCCTTACACAATATTCTGCAATGGAAATGGTTGAAACCTTTAAAACTATTTCATTCTCAAGAAAGTACCGAAAGTATCCCTTAGCATGATTGTGCAAAGGGTCTTCGTAATTCAGAAGTCGGACAAAGAAACTTGTATCTAAAAGTACACTATACTTCGTAGCCTCCCCTTATGTTAAATAACCAGTCATCCGTATTTATACCTTTCCAACTTTTTCTGGCTTTACTAATCAAAGAAGTCAAATAATCTGAATCAAATTTAGGATCATAATCAATCAATTCGATAAGTTTTAACGACCTGATGTCAATTTCACCTGTTTCTAAATTCTGTTTGCCTGTTGCCCGAACACCAAATTTCTTATATAATAAGTTATCTTCATGTTCCATTAAAAAGTCCTGACCGGTCTCAATGGCTAAATAGCCATAATCATCTGTATCTAAATGAACATCGCGTATATCTCTACCTTCTAATTTACCTGACCCGGAGGCCAAAGAAAAGAGGCTTCCGGTTCCAAAGAACCAAAAGCCTCTTTTCACTATGAATTACTAACCTTTAATTAACGACTATCGTTTTAAAAGCAGCTTTTTTGTCTGATTTAGCAGAAATAATATACAAACCTGGTTTAATATTATCCAGCGTTATCTGTCCCTGATTTGAAATATTTTGGGTATGAAGCGTTACACCAAGCGTATTCAGAATGGAAACTTCATATTCACCATCAAGTTCGATGGTGAAACTTCCGTTTGATGGATTGGGATAGACATTCATGTTTGCCTGAAGTGGTTTGGCCGGCGCATCAGTGTATACACCCATGAATTCTATTGTTGACATCTCGCTTTCACCTGATGCATACACAGCTGTTACACCGGCTACGTTAACTTCACCCGGAGTAACATCTTCCGTTGCGAAATCAAAGGTATAGCCGGTAGTTTCGCCCATAAAGTTACCGTTCAAATATACTTTATAGTTCAGTAATGCCCGGCTTGATTGCTTTGCATATAGCTCTACATCATCAATCATCAAAATGTAACCACCATCCGAAACATTCCGTATGGCTACATACTTGGCGGCTGAGTCCAAGTCATAGGAGTAGCGGGTCCATCTGTCAAAAGGCAGTTCCAGGGGTGTAGTGGTCAGCCAGATAAAATCCTGCGGCTGATAACCGGTATTAGAATAACCAACCATTATTTTATTGCTGGCCGGAACATCGTCGAATGATTTTCCCCAGAATCTGAATACAAACTCCTGTCCGAAATTGAGTTCCGGAGAGATAAAGTAATCGTCATTGGAACCATGAGTAACACCGAAACTAACCAGAAATTTTTCACCACTATGGGGTGCCATGCTTGGATTTAATTCCACATCAATGGGAGGATTGGTCTGGGATGGGTTAAAGATCATGAACGAATGAGGCTCATTTTCGTTGGGATAGGTGAAATTGCTGATACCAATGGTATTTTTCTTGTCCACGTCATTGTATTTCCAGTTTACAACTCCCATCGGCTCAATTTCAAAATCAGCACAATCTTCGAAGTCTTCGTAAATGTCCGTGGTGTAATTCCAACTGAATCTGGCAGAGAGGTCGTTATGCACATCAATCTCCAGGTTGTAAGGTTGAGCCAGTGTTTCCATCAGTTCAATATCCATGGTATAAGCAGGTTCTACCGAAAAGTCAATGTTTGACTGAGCAAAATCATTGAAGTTGTCATGCGTTATCATAACATTGTAAAGACCTTTGTAAACTGCAGGGAAAACAATAAATCCGTTGTCATTATCCACCGTAAGGGTATAGGTATAATTCCCATCATTACTCATTAGCGTTACCACCGCGCCAAAGCTTTCGTTAGTGGGGGTGTTTGTGGTGATGTTAAAAGTAACTTCAGTGGTTAACCGGGTTTCAATCATGTTGGAAAACCCGGCTACCGATTCGTTTCCGGCCGAATAAACTGCAACAACAGCATAGCGGTACCATCCAGGGTCAGCCGAAGAGAGACTTTCGTCTGTAAAGCTGGTTTCCGTTAGATTTTCTCCCAGTAAGATCCAGTTGGCAGCATTCTGCTCCTGACCTTTTTCAAGCCTGAATATTTTATACGTATTCAGCGATCTTGGCTTAGAAGCTACACTGGCCTTCAGGTTTTCCCCGGTGTTCAGGTTATAACCTTCCGCTCTGATCATAAGGTTTCCTGGTATGTTACCCAATCCCACATTTTCCAGTAGAAGAAACTCATTGGAGCCATAACTTTCTGATACCCAGTTTACATTACTTTGAAAGGGATAAGCAGGATCGAGTCCGGAATCAATGCCAAGTTCCAGGCGGCCTCCATGGCTCAGTGCAATGTAGAAACCACCATCAGCTATAATGGTATCGGGAAAGGAAAAGCTTGTCCACTGTAAATCCTTATTGGGAACATTGGCTTGTTCAAAAAGGATGGTATTGGTAGGATTACCCGCCTCATTTAACGCAAAAACAAACACATTTACATAATCATGTGGTTCGTCAATGCTGTCCAGGTACCAGCTCATTTGATACAATTTGGCAGGCTCTCTGAATACCTGACCAAATACAGCTACTTCTCCGGCATAATTGTGACCAATCTGGAGAACCAAATCCCCTCCGTCCCGGCGATAAACCGTTCTTTCAAAGGGAGAAAGCCAGGTGATATCAGCATCCACACCATTTTTTACTGCTACCACTTTAGAGGGACTTTCCAACTTATCGGTAAGATAAACATCGGCCATGGACACCATAGCATCGCTAACTTCTAAGTTGATGAACTCAGTATCATAACCATCTTTTGAAACAGCAACCACATATGAATTGGAATAATAAACCTCAGGAATACTAAACTGCCCACTTTCATCTGAGGTTCCGGTGTATGATTCATATCCACTGATTTGTATGGAAGCTCCGGCAATTGGATGGTCATCATTGTCTAAAACAGTTCCTTCAACGGTTGCCTGGGGTAGATACTCTAAAACGACATCCTGAGTTGTGGCACCAGTGATTTCAATGGTAAGTGAAGCACCTGTATAACCAAAGGCTGAGTAAGTTACGGTGTAAGTATCAGGTAATGCATAGGAGAATTCATAATGGCCTGATGCATTGGAATAGGTTTCCAGGTCGGTACCTAAGTATTTTAACCAGGGTATTGACAACTGGGAGCCCGTCGGTATTGGTAACGATACCAGATAAACTACCTTCAGCGGCTGTGCTTATACCCAGTTTAACATCTGCCAGTTGTCCCAATGTCATTCCTGTCTGTCCGGGATCGGTGGTAGGCAGATCAAAATCGAAAGATGTATCATAACTTACATAAAGCCTTGCTCTTACATCTCCCTGGGCCAATGTAGAGGCTTCAAAATTGAAGTGGTTCTCGAAGGTGTTTGTACTAAATATGTGCTCAACCATTACACAAATATTTTCCCCATTATAAACAAAGGGCTCTGTCAGTTCAAACAGCATTTCCTGATCAATACCGCCATTCAGCACCAAGCCCCCCTCATAAACCAACGTAAAGTCCTCAAGCGGAATCCAAAAACCGGCTTCTTCCGACAAGGATGATTGGCTTGTATTACATATCCATACCTTAAAAGTCTCTGTATCAATTATGTTAGGGTAATTTGTGGTGATGGTTTTGTAGATGTATTTAACCTGCTCAATTAAACAGGGTTCATGCCCAATTTCTTCAGCAGTGTATATGCTCTGCGTAAGAGAAGTATTCATGTAAAAGTCAACAGGATAGTTATAGGTACCCCAGGGTGAAGAATTGGTACCTATATTTATCCATTCCGTCACATCACGGGATGAAACGGATGCTGGCGACTGAATTCTACCGGGAATGGAGAAACCATTCTCTGTATTTTGATGGTTCGATTTTACAGGGTGGTTACTAATGGAAGTAACCTGCCCCTGCAAAACTCCCTGAAAGGCTGATACGCATAACAGCATCAGGAAAACAATTGATTTTCTCATTGAATTAATTTAATATTGAATTGGATTTGATTCGTCTTTTGGCACTATTTTTTTAAGAATTTTGAAGATGTAACCTGTCCATCTTTTTCGATCTCAATAATATACATTCCGCTGTTGCTTTTACGTATATCAATTGGAGTAGCTACGTTTGTGATCACAGATGAATAAACTATTTTACCATTCATATCAATGATTCTCAGACTTGAACCCAAGAGATTATCACCTGCAATTTCAAACTGACCTTTGCCGGGATTTGGGAAAACTACCAGTGGGCTTACTTCGATGTTATCCATTGAAACAACCAGGGTAGTGAAATCTTTTATGGTTGCAGGCCCCCATTCGCCAGTTGCGTTTTTGCAGGTAGCGATGGCTTTGTACTCGGTATTGCTTTCGAGATCAGGCCACACCCAGTTATCGGTTTCATAGAGAGGATATCCGTCATTCTGGAAATATTCAATTGCTGCTTCCTCGCCAATCTCATCAAAATAAGTTTTGGTCATCAATCCATCATGAAACTCAGCAGTTTCAGAATTGGGCGTAACGATCATCCTTACGGAAGTAGCAGTGATTTCTGTTAAATCAATGGTGGCAGTGGCAACTCCGGTACCGCCGCCTGCCAGGGTTTGTACAAATGTGGAATCATAGGGAGCTTCAAAGCCATCATAGCCTATGCTAACGGTATATACAAAGTATTCGGTGTTGGGAGTTAACTCTGTAAAGTGGTGAGTAAGGGTTTCATCAGCTTGGATTCCAAATGCTTTGATTAATGCTGCCTCTGTACCAAACATAGGAAGCCATTGCTGCATGTCAGCAGGGGTCATGATAACAAAATAAAATGTGTCACAAAGATCATTCGGTGCAAGCGTAGCATCTAAAGAAGTAGTTTCAATATTGTCAAATGTTACATCTACTGCGGGTAATTCCACCGGAGCATCTCCCAAAAGTCTTATAACTAAGAAGTTATATACACCAGCGGGTGAAGTTGAATACCCTCCAATCAGAATATTTCCATCCTCCTGAACCAAAATAGTGGAAGAATTGTCATCGCTGTTAAAAGGATCCATCCTTACAAAACCATCGTTACCAAACAAAACATCAGAAGTTCCATCAGAATTTATTCTGCACGCATATATATCATATATTTCGTTCGAATAATCCACCATCTGACCGGTGAAAATTATTTTACCGTCATTTTGGATGTCAATGTCTTCAATGTAAGTGGCTTGTTCCGTTAAGCGGTAAAAAGCAATTCCTTCTGTTCCAAAAGTATCATCAAAATTACCATCACTGTCCAGCCGAACGATGGCCGCATCATATTCAGGAATCCCGGTAAGAATGGCAAATTCTTTGTGACCCCCAATTACAATTTTTCCATCATCCTGTATATTCAGGGCCGTACCAAAATCAGCAAGACCACCCAGGTCTAAAGTCAGATAGCCATTCAACGCAAAACCTGCATCTAACTGTCCATCAGAAGTATAACGGGCAATGGCCATGTCGTAAAAGGTAATACTACTATAAATGAAACCTGCGGCCACTATTTTTCCATCAGCCTGAATATCAATATCCTGAATAAAAGATGAGGCATCAAGTCCGGATTCATCCAGCAGAGGAGTAATGGTATAGCCGTTATCACCAAAAGAGATATCTATGGTTCCATCACTATTCAATCTTGCCAATGCGAAATTATCAGAAGCATATCCACCAACAACAATCTTTCCATCATCCAGGATAACGGCCTGTTCGATATTGCTAAGGTTTTCAAGCTGAATAATACCATTGACTCCAAATGTAGGATCCAGTTCACCAATGGAAGTATAACGAACAACCGTCGCATAATAATCCGACCCGTCAAAGACACGTCCCGCAAGGATGATGCTACCATCGTCCTGAACGGCTACAGAAACTCCAAAATCAGAATTGGCAATGGTGGTATTAACGATGCCCTCATAACCAAAATCGGCATCCAGGGTACCATCTGTGTTGTAGCGGGCAAGTGTGAATTTATAAGTTCCGAAGCGGGCCTGCCCACCTAATAATATCTTACCATCCCGCTGAATTGCCATGCTGTTAGCCATGCAAAAATCAGTACCTATAGCAGTTAATACAACACCACTGGTGCCGAAGTCCGGGTCATAATCGCCGGGATTCTGAGCATAGAGGCCCAAAGAAATAAGTGAAGCAATAATTAAAAAGTAAAAATGTTTCATGATTGAAAATATTTGAGGTTTGTGCAATCAAATGGCTGATCACGAATGCAAAAATAAAATTGCAAACCAGATACCTTTATTATTGTGCCATATCATGACCACCACGATGGAATTATTAACCATAACATTACCAATACAACAATCATTATATTAATAATAATCAATTACTTACATTTATATTCGCTTTGTTTCACCGCATGCCCCAGAGCCCCTAAAATCCAGGTATATTATGTTTTCATACCGCACTGGACTGAAAATTAAATATAGAAAGAAATCATACCATTCACACATAATCAGGTTAGAGAATTAATTTTATAAAACTGAAACCTTACCTTTGTCCATGAAAGTCCAATTAAAGAAACATGAAAGTCGGCGACACCCATTACCAAACCATCTGGCTTAAGGGATCGGTGGTATATATGATAGATCAAAATCTGCTGCCATTTACTTTTTCCATTAAAAAGTGTATTCACTGGGAAGAAACTGCTGAGGCCATCCATACGATGACAGTAAGGGGCGCAGGTGCCATTGGTGCCGCTGCCGGTTTTGCTATGGCACAGGCTTATCAGGCCGGTTGTGATCCTGAACTGGCGCGGGTTAGCATCCGCTCAACCCGGCCTACCGCGCACGATCTTTTTTATGGCGTGGAAAAAGTTTTTGAGGCCGGCAAAGTCTCCATCAATGCAGCCATGGCAACAGCTCAGAAACTTGCAGATGAAAACAAAGAAGCTGCCCGGAAAATCGGGAGCTTCGGAGAATCCTTAATTGAAAATGATTCCCGGATTCTTACACATTGCAACGCCGGCTGGCTCGCTTTTGTAGATTATGGTAGTGCCCTCTCTCCTATATATCAAGCCCATAGGATGAATAAAAAAGTCATGGTTTATGTGGATGAAACCCGTCCCCGCAGTCAGGGTGCACGGCTCACCGCATGGGAATTGATGAACGAAGGTATTGAACATCTTATCGTTCCCGACAATGCCGGTGCTTATCTGATGTCGCAGCAAAAGGTGGACCTTCTTATTGTAGGGGCAGACCGGATTGCAGCCAATGGTGATGCCGCCAATAAAATAGGAACTTTAGAAAAAGCCATTGTAGCCCGGCATTTCGGCGTACCATTTTATGTTGCTGCACCATACTCAACCTTCGATTTTAATACCCTCACCGGAGATGACATTGAAATAGAATACCGCAGCTCCGAAGAGGTTAACCATCAAACCGGGCCCGATGCCAAAGGCCAGCTTCATACCATACGGGTGAGTAATCCCGGCTCTAATGCACTTAACCCCGCTTTTGATGTAACCCCGGCCGCACTAATCAGCGGGTTTATTACAGAAAAAGGGATAGTGCGCCGGGAAAATATCCGGGATATCCAGTAATTGCGGTTAACAAATTAGTTCGATAATCTTAGCATAACCAATACCGGCGAAGTATTTCAAGGATTATGGCTTACACGATGATTTAAAAAAAGCATTCAAAAATGCTAAAATGTAAATCCAACCCGGAAGCTAATGGCACCATTGTTTTCTCGGGTAACATTCGCGTAACCCCCATATATTATATAAAAATCCATTTGCTGAAATTCATAACCCAGGCTCAAATATACCTGAGCTCCTTCAGGCAGCCTGAAAGTTATTCCAAGATTAGGTGCTATCAATAAACCCACATCTTTTAACCCATTCGTAGCATTTAAAGAGGTGCCGACCTGAGCAGAAACAAAGGGGCTTACTTTACTGTCCATCAGCTCTCCCCTGATATCAATGTAAACAGGCACCAAAGTAGCTTTTAAGTCGGGATATTGCCGAACACCCAAACCTGCTCCCAGAATAAATACAGGATAAAACCGATAGCCTACAGACAAATTGATCAGCAGCCGGTCAAGACCATAGTCGCCGCTCCCTTTATTGTATCCTAAAGCTCCATTGCCCTCAAATCCGGATTTTAATACTTTTTGCTGCTTAGCACTAAGCATCACTTTTTCTTTGGTTATTCTCTCTATCTCATTCATTTTGATGTTAAATATTTTGTGTTCAGCAGTTTCTATCTTCATGGAAACTCCCGGTATCTGTTCCACAATTATTCCACTCAAAACCTCACCATTTTTCAAGTAGATGACATCCTGGTATACTTCCTGTGAATAAACCATAATGCCTGATAAAAATAAACACCAGCAAATAAATAATCTTTTCATTGTTAGAAGTTTAATAAATCCTGAGCCGCACCTGTTGTCTTCTGAATATACAAATCTATGGAAATATTTTGATTTGTAACATTTTGGCAGAACTATCCCTGTATTTTCTTTCTGTAGTGACCGGAGAATTTCAAATATTCTTCGTTTGTTCTGAATGACAGTGCCTTACGGAGGTTTTGGGTTACTGGGGGTGGGAATTAAGAGCATTACGAAGTGAAGTGAAATAATCTCATCCATTTATAATAGTTTTAACCGGTTACTACTGATATCCTTTATATATTTAGGTTAGATTAAAATCCTTCCAGGATTATACCAAAGCTAATTCTCATTATGACAGAGCCTGCTTAAAAATATTATATCATTGTTTACCCTTTGGTCATATGCAGGATTTGCTCGCAATACATTCTCTTTTCATGCTTTTAAGCAGACCAGAATAAACCTGTAAATCTTGTAAATCCCACCTGTCCATAAAGGCAAACCACAGGCAGGCCTGCCAGTATAAGCAGTCAGGAGATAATAGCCGGTTAGAGGTTTTCAGCAGGCCTTATACAATGGAGAAAAAAATCCGGGAATATTCTACATGAACATTCCCGGTTTGCTCTTATCAAACTGATGAAAACCCTAAAGCAACTTCCTGATTTCCAAAAGACTTTGTTGCGGATCAACATTCAGACCCATTTGCTGATAAACCAGCTCGCCTTCAGGGTTCAAAATATGGATGATGTTTGAGTGATCGAACCCGCCTCCTTCGGTAGGCTGAATTCTGACTCCCAACACATTGGCCATCTCCATGGTAGCAGACTGATCGGAACGAATCAGCTCCCAATTATCTTTTAATTGATGATCAGCCGCATATTTTTTCATCTGCCCGGGAGTGTCCCTTTTGATATCCATGGTAATCAACAAGAACTGGACTTTTTTCTGCTCTTCCGGGCTTAAACCGGCCTCTATGTTTTTCATATCGGCGGTAATGCGTGGGCAGGCAGAAGCACAATTGCTAAAAAACATTGAGGCTACCACCACTTTTCCATGATAGGCTTCAAGTTTTTTTACATCATTTCTCTCCGTTTCCCAATCAGAAGTAAGCAAATAGAGAGAGTTGTCAGATACCGGGAGGGGTTCAGTAACCGGGGATGAATCCGTTTTACAGCATGAACTTTCCTCTTTTTGTTGTGTGCATGCAAATGTCAGCAATAGTATGGCTGACATCAGGGGAACTATTATTGATCTTCTGTTCATTGAGTTCATTTTTTTTAGAGTTAAATACTTTAATAGATCTTACTTCGCCTCCGAAATGTTTTCAACATCACTTACACATCTGAAACCCAGATTCTGGAGCACATGTCCGGCTTTCAGGCTCGAGCGAAGGGCGTATCTTAGAAAGGCTGCATAATTTTCCACATCGCCGGATTGCGCCCCGCCTCCTCCACAAAACAGATCATTCCCAGATCCGGTATTGCCACGGGACCCTCCACTGGAGAGGCTGCTGTTGAAATCATAGGTCCATTCCCAGATTAACCCATGCATGTCCCAAATTCCATAAAAATTCTGTTTTGTAGAACCTATATCAGGAATGGGTTTTTGTTGAGGCCTGGAAGTAACCATAAGTATCCATTGCTGAAAATCTTTCTCTTTACTTCCATCTGCCGACTTAAGCCCAGCAGCGGCTACCCGCTCCCATTCATCCGTAGTAGGCAGTCGCTTGCCCTGACATTCGCAAAACTTTTGTGCTGCAAACCAGGAAACATTCACCACAGGACTATCTTTTAACTTGTCTTCAAATGAATTTTCATCATTCCAATGTCTGAGGTATCCTTTATCAGCAAATAGACTTTTTACGCGCAGCTTCCCCCATTCAGGATTATCCCGAACGAATTTTTTGAACTCCTGATTGGTTACCGGATAACGGTCTATATAAAATGCGCCCGTTGTTTTAAAATTATTATTCCCGGAATAAAGGGGCAGGTATTTACCCTCCGGAATCAGTTCCATCGTTTTCATCTCATTGTGCTGTTGAGCATTGAGCTGAAAACTAATGAGACCTAGTAAAGCCAGATTCCTGATTGAGAAATTCATGTTATTTCCTGAGTTTTTTTACCTGTTCTTCTGTAATCTTTACATCTACTCCGTCAAAAGTGTTGTAAATATATGTGAGTACCGAAACCACCTCTGAGTCAGTGAGAGCCTGTTTGGGCATTACACTGTTATATTTAACTCCATTTACAGTAATTTCGCCGGCCAGACCGTTAACAACTGCATTTATTGCATTTTCTGGTTTGCCCAGGATGTAATCAGACTTTGCCACTGGTGGAAAAACAGCCGTAACCCCTTTGCCATCATATAAATGACATGCGGCGCAATTCACATCATACAAATTCTTTCCTGCAATTAGCATTTCTTCTTTGGTAATGGCCCGGTATCCCCGCTTCTTTTTATAAACATTTATGGCCTCAGCAGAGGGCTGATAAATACCTGGTTCGGATTTGCCAGAATAGATTCGCTTATTTTCTTCCCCATCTACTTCCAGAATTCCCAGCGCTCCTTTATTAAAAGCCCTGAAAATAGAATGGTCTACCAGAATAAACTTACCGGGTACCTCCACTTTAAATTCAGTAATGGTAGAACCTCCTGCCGGAATCATAGTGGTTTGAATATCATGATTCATGGTAGACCCACCTTCAATGTACACGTTATCAAACACTTCGCCAATAAGGTGAAAGCTTGATGCCAGATTGGGTCCACCGTTGCCAACGAACAGGCGCACCGTTTCTCCTGCGGTTGCCTTTAAACTTCGCTCTCCTGTAAGCGCACCAACATGTCCATTAAACACAACATAGTCGGGTTGTTCTTTAATGGCTTTGGCCATATTGAAGGGTTGCAATCCCGATTCGCCATAATCGCCATCGGTATAAAAATCACCCTGCATCACATAATATTCCTTATCTACTTTCGACATTCCACCCTTAGGTTCCACCAGAATCAGTCCATACATCCCATTTGCAATATGCATGCCCACAGGTGCTGTTGCGCAGTGATAAACAAATAAGCCGGGATTAATGGCTGTAAAATTGAAAACAGCTTCGTATCCCGGTGCTACATAGGTAGCTTCAGCACCTCCACCCTGTCCGGTAACAGCATGAAGATCAATGTTATGAGGCAATTTGTTGTCGGGATGGTTCTTGAGGTGGAACTCTACATAATCCCCTTCCCTTATTCGGATAAAAGACCCGGGAACCGTTCCGCCAAACGTCCAGAATACATAATTTACTCCATCAGCCAGCTCCATTTCCATCTCAATTATTTCCAGATCAACAATCACTTTGGTGGCGTAATTTCGGGTTATTGGTGGCGGGACAAAGGGAGGATCAGTCAGTTGAGCAATTTCCTCTCCTTTGATGTCTGTAACATTCTCCAACCGGCCTATCTTGCCGGTTTCTGATTTTCGCTGCGGTCCACCACAACCTGCAAAAAACATGAGCAGAAATAAGGTAATGAAATAAGTGGCATTAGAGCCAATGGTATACGCTTTCTTCATGTGTATGGGTTTTAAAAGTTGGCAACAAATATACAGGTAATTAAGTTCTTAATTACTTGTATGATAATTTTAATTTCAAGCTTTTCCATAAATTACCAGTAATCTACTGACCCAGGGTGACTAAGCTGATGAAATCAACCGGTTAATGCCAGACAAACATGTCAAACAACCCCGTTTGAATCAAATTATGCTATAAATGCAACATTTTTAATCTATTTATGTTGAATGATTGCAAACAATTCTCTTTTGGTAAAGTCGGATTTTAGCTTAACATTAAAACATCACCTCCCCTGATGATCTCATCTCAACAACCTGCCGCAGACAAATCGGTACTGAAACTAATTGCATCTTACCGGAATCCTTCCATAGGAAGCAGTATGTGGCAACTTATAAACACCCTGGTACCTTATATCCTGTTATGGATAGCCATGATATATCTGGTTTCATTCTCATGGTGGTACATTTTACCGCTCATCCTTCTGGCAACAGGATTTACCGTGCGTCTTTTTATTATTTTTCATGATTGCGGTCATGGTGCCTTTTTCCGGTCAAAGACTGCCAACAATATTTTAGGAACCATCTTAGGCATACTCACTTTTACTCCTTATCACCGCTGGCATCATGCTCACCTGATGCATCACCGCACTTCCGGAAATCTGGATAAACGTGGTGAAGGCGATGTTTGGACACTTACGGTGGATGAATACAAAAGCCTCCCCCGTAAAAAACGCTTCTTCTATCGGATTTACCGCAACCCTTTTATTATGTTCGGACTAGGAGCGCCATTAATGTTTCTGGTATCCAACCGGTTTACACGAAAAGGATTTAGCCGGAAAGAGCGTTTAAGCGTGTATGTTACCAATGCCGGAATTGCACTGATGGTATCAGGCCTGAGTTGGCTGATAGGTTTTAAAACTTATCTTATGATTCAGATCCCGATTACTTATTTTGCTTCCGTAGTGGGTGTTTTCCTTTTTTATGTACAGCATCAATACCCGGAAGTAAACTGGTATCGCGACGAAAACTGGGATTATACTACCGCAGCCATACACGGGGCTTCTTATTTTAAATTGCCCAGAATTCTGCAATGGTTTTCCGGAAACATCGGTTTTCATCATATCCATCATCTGAGTTCAAAAATTCCCAATTATCGTTTACAAAAATGTTATCGCGAAAATGAGGCTTTCCGACAAGAACCCCCGGTTACACTCCTTAAAAGTTTTAAAACGCTTAAGTTGAGGTTATGGGACGAACAAAAACAACAACTGTTGACCTGGCGTGAGGCTCTTGGATAATCAGTCTTATGTGGCAAAACTTAACGGATTAACGCGTTTATAATTCATATCTGATCATCTGAAAATAATTCTATGGAAAATCAAGATTTAACAGGCATCAGGAATATTATCTTTGATTTTGGAAATGTTTTGTTGAATATCGACCCGCGGCTTACCCAGCAAGCTTTCGCTGATCTGGGCATCAGACCGGGAGTGGACTTTTGGGGAAGCAGAAGCAGTGCTCAATTGTTGATCAATTTTGAAAAAGGAAACATAGCTCCAGATGAATTCAGAAAAGGCGCCCTTAACATGTTGAATGATGGCATTACACCTGATCAGGTAGATCAGGCCTGGAATGCATTATTGCTGGACTTCCCGTCTAAAAGGGTGGATATGCTTAAACAACTCAGGCAGCATTATCGTTTGTATTTACTTTCAAATTCAAATCAGATTCACTATATGCATTATACCAGGGCATTTGAACAGAAATTTGGATTTCCACTTGACACTCTATTTGAAAAGATGTGGTTTTCTCATCAGCTCGGCCGGGTAAAGCCAGATCCGCAGATTTTTACTTTTGTGCTCGACGACGCCAATCTAATTCCACAGCAAACCCTTTTCATAGATGATACCTTAATGCATGTGGAGGCCGCGCGCAATTTAAAAATAAATGCCTGGCATCTGAAGCCTGGAGATGAGGTGGTTGATTTGTTGGTGAGTGATCTGTAACTGGTGATTGGTGATTAGTGATTGGTGATTGGTGGTTAAGAATTTAATCCGCAATCTACAAACCGCACTCTGTGCCTGCCCGACTCGGGAGAGAATTTGTTTATTCATTGATTTGTTGATGCATTGAGGTGTTGCGTGCCCGTCTCAGGCGGGATCAGTACCTGGCCGAACACGCTATAAGAGCGCTGTCAACGGTTAATTCGTGAAATTAGCGGTTTAAAATTTTAGCTTTGACTGAAATCTTGTAAACCTTGTAAATCCTGTCTTAAATCTGTGATCGGTAACCGGTGATCGGTAATCTGTGGTTAAGAATTTAATCCGCAATCTGCAAACCGCACTCTGTGCCTGCCCGACTCGGGAGAGAATTTGTTTATTCATTGATTTGTTGAGTTGTTGATTTGTTGAGTTGTTGAGCATCAGGGATGTACTCTCCTTGTCTCCCAGTTCCATGAACACCTCATCCGCCTTCGGCACCTTCTCCTAAATTGGTTGTTCAAATAACATTTCCCCTTGTCTCCTTATCTCTTTATCTCCTTGTCTCCCCGTCCCCTTGTCTCTTTTGGTCTTTGGTCTTTGGAAGTTAGAAGTTGGAGGTTAGAGGTTGGAAGTTAGAACCCTGAATAACATTCCCCTTGTCTCCTTATCTCTTTATTCTCCTTATCTCCTTATCTCCATTTCTTCTTCCCTTGTCTCCCAGTCTCATTAACACCTCATCCGCCTTCGGCACCTTCTCCTAAATTGGTTGTTCAAATAACATTTCCCAATGTCTCCTTATCTCTTTATCTCCTTGTCTCCCCGTCCCCTTGTCCCTTTTGGTCTTTGGTCTTTGGAAGTTAGAACCCTGAATAACATTCCCCTTGTCTCCTTATCTCTTTATTCTCCTATCTCCTTATCTCCATTTCTTCTTCCCTTGTCTCCCAGTCTCTTTTAGTCATTGGTCTTTAGAAGTTAGAAGTTAGAAGTTAGAGGTTAGAGGTTAGAAAATTTAGGGACCTGATTAACAACCCCATGTCTCCTTATCTCCTTATCTCCATTCTTCTTCCCTTGTCTCCCAGTCTCATGAACACCTCATCCGCCTTCGGCACCTTCTCCTAAAGGAGAAGGAACCTTCAAACTTAAATTGGTTGCTCAAATAACATTCCCCCTTGTCTCCTTATCTCTTTATTCTCCTTGTCTCCCCGTCCCCTTGTCCCTTTTGGTCTTTGGTCTTTGGAAGTTAGAAGTTGGAGGTTAGAGGTTGGAAGTTAGAACCCTGAATAACATTCCCCTTGTCTCCTTATCTCTTTATTCTCCTTATCTCCTTATCTCCATTTCTTCCTCCCTTGTCTCCCAGTCTCATGAACACCTCATCCGCCTTCGGCACCTTCTCCTAAAGGTGAAGGAACCTTCAAACTTAAATTGGTTGCTCAAATAAGATTCCCCTTGTCCCGTCTCCTTGTCTCGCAGTCTCTTTGTCTCCTAAGTTAAAATGGCGATGGGTAAAGCAAAGCGATAATTCGCGATAAAAAAATAACCATGTTTGGTTGAACAAATTAACGCCACATCATAAATAACGCCAATATCAGAGTTTCCCTTCTTGAATCATCCGATAAATGGTAGTTTTTCCAATATTGAGTTTTTCGGCCACCAGCCTCACCTTATTGTTATACTTTTGCATAAAGTGATTGACTATGCGTATGTTATAATCTTCAAGTGTAGCTTCCTCGTATAAAAAGTCATTCGATGAACTGGCCGATCCAAAAGTGATGTCGTTTTCATCTATCACGTCGGTGTTGGTCATTACGGCTGCCAGTTCCATAACAGCTTTGAGTTCACGAACATTACCCGGAAAAGGATACTTTTGCAGCTTTGTGGCGGCTTTGGAAGAAATGGAAAGCTTACCCAATCTATTCTTCTGGCAGAATTCATCTACAAAAAAACGGGCAAGCAATATAATATCGCTTTCCCTGTCACGTAAGGGCGGCAATTGAATAGGTAAGCCCAGCAGCCTGTAATAAAGGTCTTCACGAAACTCTCCTTTGCGCACCATTTCCTGCAGGTTTTTATGGGTAGCTACAATCACCCTTACATCGAGTTTTATGGTTTCGTTTCCGCCTACCCTCACCACTTCCTCTTCCTGCAGCACACGAAGGAGTTTTGATTGCATGTTGAGATCCATATCACCGATTTCATCCAGGAAAATGGTGCCCTGATTGGCTTCCTCAAATCGACCGATTCTGCGGTTGGCAGCTCCTGTAAAAGCCCCCTTTTCGTGTCCAAACATTTCACTCTCAATAAGCTCGCGGGGAATGGCTGTAACATTTACGGCAACAAATGGCTTTTTGCTGCGGGACGAAGCATGATGAATGGATTTAGCAACCAACTCTTTACCCGTACCTGTTTCTCCATAAATAGATACGGTAATATTGGTCCGGGCAGCTTTTTCGATAAGAATAAGCACCTTATTGATGGCTACACTGTTTCCTTTAATCAAATTATTAACTTCATATTTGCGCCCGATTTCCTCTTCCAGAAAAGCAATCTTTTGTCTGAGCGCTAAATTTTCACGAATGTTTTTGGTAATGTTCCACATCCGTTCCTTGGTATCCTGATCCTTTAAGATGTAATCATAAGCTCCTTTTTTTAGCAGTTCAATGGCAGTAGCCACATCCTGCTGGCCCGAAACAATAACCACCGGCGTATCCGGATTGTACTCTTTGATCTGTTTTAATACTTCCAGCCCTGACATATCAGGCAAATTATAATCAAGCGAAATCAGTGCCGGATTTTTGTAAAGATTTTTAACCAATGTTTTGCCATCGGAAAATATCTCCACTTCATTGCCGGGATTAAGTGTAAGGTGATGCGAAATGATTTTGGCGAAAATAATGTCGTCCTCCACGATAAATATACGGAAAGGATCAGAAGCCATGGACTGGAGTTTTTAAGATTAGCACAAATATAATCAATTTTAAGCGGAAAGTTGCATTTTGGGACATTTTATTCAACTTCCCGATAATACATCGCAATCTGATTTAAAATATCCAACAGTTCTTCCGGTTCGGTGGATTGCATCAGCCGCATTTTAAAAGGCTTAAAGTCTGGGAATCCTTTAAAGTATCTGCCATAATGCTTACGCATTTCAAAAATTGCCGTTTTATTTCCATGCCAGGTTAGCGAATTGATAATGTGTCGGGAAACAATGTCAATTCTTTCACATACCGAAGGCAGTGGAGCCGCATGACCGGTTTCCAGGAAGAATTTTATTTCTCTGAAAACCCATGGGTTGCCTATGGAAGCCCTTCCAATCATTATACCATCCACTCCGGTAGTATCAATCATTTTCTTTGCGGATGGGCCATCGGTAACATCTCCGTTACCAATAATTGGGATGGTAATATCGGCTTGTTGTTTTACTTCACCAATAAGGGTCCAGTCGGCAGTACCACTGTATGCCTGGGCACGTGTTCGCCCATGAATGGTAAGGGCACTGATACCTGTCTCCTGGAGCCGGGAAGCCAGTTCAACAATGGGTCTGGAATGTTCGTCCCAGCCCAAACGGGTTTTTACGGTAACCGGACATTCCACTGCCTGAACCACAGCCCGGGTGAGCTGAAGCATCAGAGGAATATCGCGTAAGAGTGCTGCACCTCCACCTTTGTTAACAATTTTTCGAACCGGACAGCCAAAATTTAAATCAATAAAATCAGGATTATGCCGCTGTGCTATCAATGCAGCGTCCACCATAGCCGATACCGTATTGCCAAATAGCTGAATACCAAGTGGACGTTCTGCTTCTGTAAAATCAAGCTTTTTCAGGCTGCTGTCCACCTCTCTGGAAAGTCCTTCAGATGCGATAAATTCTGTGAATACCACATCGGCACCCAATTCCCGGCATAGCTGTCTGAAAGGTGGATCGCTGATGTCTTCCATAGGAGCCAGCATCAGGGGATGAAAACCCAGATTTAGTTTACCTATATGCATGTAAGAAACACTACTAAAGAAACAATGCCTCAAAATTACACATTAATTGTTAGGGATAATGGGTAACTTCGCGGCCTGATTGAGATCTCCATTATAATATAATGAGCCTGCAAATTCAATTTTTTCATGTTTCTACGACCAGTATTTGGTAATATGTCTCAGGCAGCAAAGTTATTGTTGCTTCTGATGATCCTTGCAATAGGAGCCTTATTAAGCACCGGATTGACCTTTTTGGCTGCTTCATGGATTTGGGGAAACGACGCGCTGAACAGTCTTACCGCAAACGATACTCATGGAAAGCTAAACCTGCTTAGGATGATGCAAATCATTAGCCAGGCGGGTATTTTTATTTTGCCTGTGCTACTTTTTGCCTGGTTCACCGAAAGCAAACCCCTGAAATATTTAGGATTTGTCAAACCCCTACCCCTGCAATTTATTATTGCGTTGTTAATTATTCCCGTTGCCGGCCCTTTGATCAATGAGTTGGTACAATGGAACGAATCCCTGCGCTTGCCACAGGCATTGCATGGCCTGGAAACGTGGATGAAAACTTCAGAAGAAAGTGCCAACAGGCTGACCGAAGAATTTTTAAAAGCACCAGGATGGAATACCCTTTGGGTCAATGTTTTGATGATTGGAATACTGCCTGCCATAGGAGAAGAATTGCTGTTCAGATCTGTACTTATTGGCTTTATGCGCAAATATTTCAAAGGTTCATTTTGGCCGGTAATCATCTCCTCATTGATATTCAGCGCCATACACCTGCAGTTTTATGGCTTTCTTCCCCGATTTGTGCTGGGGGTTATTCTGGGATACCTCTTTGTCTGGTCAGGCTCCATTTGGCTTCCTATACTTGCACATTTTGTAAACAATGTCTCAGTAGTGATAATTTCCTTTCTCTATTATAATCATCATATCAGCAGCAGCCCCGAAACTATCGGCCAGGCCTCTGAATGGCCCTGGGTGATGTTGTCGGTTATATTAACACTTGGTTTATTGATGGTGGTAAGAAATTTGAGATCAGGCCGGTCGCAATCTTTCTGGCGAAACTTGTAATCAAACCTGTTTCACTATATGCTTTAAAAATATGCCACTTTGAAGACCAACCCGCATTTTTTATAATTTTGTAACAGTTCAACCTTCAGCTCATGGAACATCCACTTTTGGTATATAATACGCTAACGCGCAGCAAACAGGTTTTTGAACCACTAAACCCGCCTCACGTGGGCATGTATGTGTGCGGGCCTACGGTATATGGAGATGCCCATCTGGGTCATGCTCGTCCGGCCATTACCTTTGACCTTATTTTCAGGTATTTGAAACACCTGGGTTACAAAGTCAGATATGTACGTAATATCACAGATGTGGGGCATCTGGAAGATGATGCAGATGAAGGTGAGGATAAAATTGCAAAAAAAGCACGTCTGGAACAGGTAGAACCTATGGAGGTAGTGCAATATTTTACTGACCGGTATCATAGTAACATGCAACAATTGAATGTGCTGAGTCCAAGTATTGAACCGCGGGCATCGGGGCATATCATTGAGCAGGCGGGCATGATTGATGATATTTTAAAATCAGGCATGGCTTACGTGAGTAATGGTTCGGTCTATTTTGATGTTGAAAAATACAATCAGCAATACCATTACGGAAAGCTTTCGGGCAGGGTTTTAGAAGATTTGATGTCCAATACCCGAACGCTTGAAGGACAGGACGAGAAACGCAATCCTTTTGATTTTGCCCTCTGGAAGAAAGCCCAGCCTGAACATATTATGCGCTGGCCTTCGCGCTGGAGCGATGGTTTCCCCGGATGGCACCTCGAATGCTCGGCCATGAGTGCGCGCTACCTGGGAAATACTTTTGATATTCATGGGGGTGGTATGGATCTGCTTTTCCCTCACCATGAATCTGAAATTGCGCAAAGTATGGCAGCGCATGGATCAGAACCCGCAAAGTACTGGCTACACAACAACATGATTACCATAAATGGCCAAAAAATGGGCAAATCTCTGGGCAATTTCATTACGCTAAATGACTTTTTCAGTGGTGATCATACCTCCCTAACGCAGGCCTACAGTCCAATGACCATAAGGTTTTTCATACTACAGGCACACTACCGCAGTACGCTCGATTTCTCAAATGAAGCCCTGCAGGCTGCTGAAAAAGGCCTGGATCGACTGCTAACTGCCTGGAATAAAATTCCCAGACTTAAACCATCCAAACAATCCACCCTGGAAGTGGAAGATCTGGAAAAGAAATGCTACGCAGCCTTGAACGACGACTTCAATAGTCCGATGGTAATTGCCCATTTATTTGAAGCCGTTCGATGGATTAATGCCATTAATGATGGAAAAGAACAGCTTACTGCGAACCATCTGGAATTACTGCAGGGACTATTTAATCGCTTTGCCGGAGAAATTCTGGGACTTATACCTGCTGAAACAGCAGATTCTGCTGAAGGATTATCCGATAAACTTTTAGAAATTCTTATTTCATTGAGGCAACAAGCCAGAGCAAGCAAGAATTTTGCTGCCTCTGACCTGATCAGGGATTCCTTGAAAAACATAGGCATACTGTTACGGGATACCAAAAATGGAGTGGAATGGGAAATAGAAGAAGATTAGTCATCAATGTACGATAACGAACATCAAGTGTACGATAATCTGAAAAGCAAGGATCAATCTCTGTACAGATGTTATTGATAATGTAGACTTTACGTTTTTCCTGGTTGTTTTTTAGATTTGGCATGATTTTTTACTTTAGGTAAATCATCACCAACACACACTTGTCATGAAATCAACTTTCAATATTTATTCAGTAGTTGTTTTTGTTTTATTATTATTTGTATCCTGCGAGCGCGACAACTGGCACCATATTCATGGAAGCGGCCCCGTTTTAACTGAAGAGCGGGATGTACATCCATTTTACGATGTTAACATCTCTATCCCTGCACGTATATATTTCTATCAGAGTGCTTTTCCCGAACTTACCATCAAAGCACAGGCAAATATCCTTGACGCCATAGAAACACGCATTCGGCGGGGTGAACTGGAAATAGGACTGTATAATGGAGCCGGACTGGGCAAACATGAAACCATCGAAATTTACATTTCTTCTGCCACCTACCGCAACATCCGGTTTTCGGGCTCAGTAGACGGCTGGGCAGAGACTCCACTCAATGTGCCGGAAATGAATATTTTTATCTCAGGTTCGGGCACATTCTCGGGTGAGGTATATGCGCATTACTTATCATCAAGCATTTCGGGTAGCGGCAAGCTCTGGCTTGATGGAGAAGTAGCGGATCAGTTTCATACCATTTCAGGGTCGGGTGATATATATGCTTTTGACCTCGAAAGTGAAACTGCCGACATCCGCATCAGTGGCTCCGGTAAAGTGGAAATTTCTGTTGATGATTTTCTCTATGCAGACATGAGCGGAAGCGGTACCATTTACTATCGCGGTTACCCTGATGTTGAAAGTCACATTTCAGGTTCGGGCAAAATCATTCATATAAACAACAAATAAAGAAGCTGATCATTTTTAATTTTTCATTGCACGAAAATAAATTGCCAGCTTACCCTCAGCAGTAAGATATACTTCAATACCGTTCTCCCGGATAACCATTTCGTTATAGGTTAGTTTACCCATATTTCCCTTTAATTCAGGGCCGGGGGAGTGTGGTGAAAAGACTTTATACAATAATAATAAAGCATTCCTACTTGCTTTTTTGTAATTTTGTTCATTGGGATAAAGAGCATTGACATTGCACATAATACCTTTTTCAACAGGACAATAGAATATTCCGGTTTGTAAATGCTCCCGGTTAACCGTTTAATTTACTTGTATGATTAAGAGTGGATATCCATTTTGTCTACCTACCCGACCGTGGTTGAAATATACGGTATTGACATTATTGATTTTCTCAATACTTGAAATTCAAAACACTTTCGCACAAAATACCACCTATAAACCTAAGTCACAAGGTTCGTTTACAGAATCTGATAATGAGCAGCACCTCATTGAGGCTCCCGGCCATGAAATATCCCAAAATCAGAAAAAGCTTTACTATAAGAGGATTCTGGATAGTTTAAAGCAACATGGAGATATTAAAAGTATAGCCAACACCTACATTCTGATGGTTAAAGACAAAGATTATGTTCCGGGTTATATTACCAAAGACAGCTTATTGCACGAGCTGTTAAAAATCTACCTGCATCTCAAACAGCCCAGAGACATTATGAACACTTATAATCAATTGTTCTTTTTATCCTTCAATACGGGCAACAGCAAAGAAGCTTTAGAATATGCCAATCAGGCCCTTACAATAGCATTAGAACACAATTACAGTAAAAGTGCTGCCATTATTTATAGCAATATTTCATTGATGTATATAAAGATGGGCGATTATGAAAAAGCAAACGAATTTAATTACAGGGCATTAAGGGTTTTTAAGGAGTTAAAGGATACGCTTCAAATGGCAAGGAGTAAATTAAACATTGGGCAGGTGAATATGGTGCTGGAAGATTATGACAAGGCATTGCTGAATATTACTCAGGCCAGAGACGAATTTCGGATGATTGATAACCCGCAAGGGTATAGTATCAGCCTGACAAACATAGGAATGATATATCATAACCTGAAAGATTACAAGCTGGCACTACGTTATTTTTTTGAAGCCGTACAGATTGATGAAAAGAATAATGATTCTCATGGTATCGCTTCTAACTTTAGCAACATTGGCAAAACCTATTATAGATTGGGCAATTTAGAGAAGTCGCTTCAATTTTTGAATCAGGCCCATGAAATCTATCAAAAATCAGACAACAAGAGTGGTCTTGCCTCTGTATATTTAAATCTTGCCCGGGTTTACACTCAAATGAGCGCGCTTCAGAAGGCACTGGAATATAGCAGGCGGAGCATTACTCTTTTTGAACAAACCAATGAGCCGGCATCGAAAAAGGATGCACTTGAACAACTGTCATTGATTCATCAAAAACTTGGCAATTATCAACTTGCGCTGGATATATTTCACCAGGCCACAGCACTAAAAGACAGCTTGTTCAATATTGACAAAGCGGCCAAAATATCCATGATAGAAGAAAAATACATCAATGAAAAGCTCAGCAATGAAAATTTAAACCTTCGCTATACCGGTGAGTTACAGGAGTTGAAATTAGAAGCCCAGAAATCCTTAAACCTTATCTATTTAATCGCTCTTATTGTACTCATTTTGGGCATGGCAGTTATCATTATCCAGTTTCGTAAGAAAAACCTTGCCTATAAGTTTATTACCAGGAAAAATCTTGACCTGATCCGAAAGGAGCAGGAGTTAAAAAAGACAAAAGAGCAGATGATTATCCTTACTCAGACCGACCGAACTAAGCCCACTGTTGATCCCGGTGAGAAAGAGGCCATATTGCAACGTCTGGAGAAGTTGTTGGAGCAGGACATGATTTATACCCGGCCTGACCTGACTATTGAGAAACTGGCGCACCGGTTGTCAACCAACCGGACTTATCTTTCACAAATCATAAATGAGGTGTTCGGTAAGAGTTATTCAAATTTCATAAATGATTACCGGGTAGCTCATGCCATGAAAATGTTGTCCGATCCCAAAATCGGAACCAAATACTCCATTGATGCCATTGCCAGGGATTCAGGATTTAATTCTATATCCAACTTTAATACTGTGTTTAAAAAGCTCTCCGGCGTTACGCCCTCAATATTTATTAAAAACATTGATTTTCATGATATTACACTTCGTAGTCATACTCCCTGATTTACCAATTAGTAAATACTTAACTTGCATTATGATCTTGGTAGTTATTTCTTTGTGCTGTATAAACCAACTAAATCTTCACATCACATGGCAAAGCACTACTTTAAAAAGACCTTACCACTCACCTTGATACTGTTGTTGTTCCTCGCGAGCACAAATTCAACTGTCGTTTATGCCCAATGGACCATCAATGAAGGTTTTGAGGGAGGCTCAATTCCAGCAGGTTGGACCATTTATGATGTAAACAATGATGGAGAACAATGGGGTACATTACAACATGCCTATGCCCATAGCGGCAATTGGCTGGCTACCGTCCAGTGCTTTGGAAGTAATGGGGAAGACTGGCTGATAACGCCTCAGGTAACCATTAATAATGGGGATGTTTTTACCTTTTTCGCCAGGGCATGGTACGGAACCGAAAATATGAAGGTGCGTTTATCTACTACCGGCAAACAGATAAACAATTTTAATGTTACACTTGAAAATGTAAATGGCCTGGGCAACAGCTATCAAGAATTTACTTATGACCTGAGCGCTTATCAGGGGCAACAAATATATCTGGCCATTCAATGGCTGCAAAACACCTACTCATTGGTGGTGGACGACATTAAGGTAGGACAACCGCAAGCCAGCGATGTCGGTATTTTATCCATTGATAGCCCCCTGAATTTCCATTTACTGGATGCAGAAGTGATTCCTTCCTGCACCATCAAAAACTTCGGGAATTCAGATGTTACCGAAGATTTTCCTGTAATATGTACCATTACCAATCAAGCGAACGGGACAGTGGTCTACACACAAACTATCAGTTATACCAATACTCTCGCTGCATCACAAACTGAACAACTCTTGTTTCCGGTGTGGCAACCTTCTGATAGCGGAACATATCTGGTAAATATGAGTACTAACCTTTCAGGAGACGGAGATCCATCAAATGATGCCCTGGAAAGCACTACAGAAATAGTAATACATTATGGAACCGGCGGCCCCGACCTGATGGGTTACCGGTGGATTGACAGCCATGAACCCGATGGCCCGGTTTATGACTGGATTGAGATAAGCAACACAGGAATGTCGGTAGTCACCTATGGCGTAAATGCCTTCGCGGGAGACGATAATTTTTCAGAACCCATTCCTTTGGGTTTCGACTTTCCGTTTTATGGCATAAACAGAACATATTTTCATGCCGATATCAACGGTGAATTATTGCTGGCCGAGAACATCTGGTATAAACCTTTTCCCGGCTCTAAATGGAATAATGACGGCAATATCTTTAATTACTACGCCCCTATCCCGGGATATACAGAAATGCCTGCATTGATTGCTGTGTTTTGGGATGACTTGTTTGCCGAGGAAAATACCGGAGACATTTATTACCAAATGTTTGGCTCTGCTCCTGAACGCTATGGGGTAATTCAATGGAACAATCTAAGGTTTTCTGCCGGAAACGGAGGAAGTCAAACGCTATGCTTTGAAGTTATTCTTCATGAGAATGGCGATATCATCATGCAATACAAAAACGTGGACAACGGGCAATCCGGAAGCACCCTTCCGCATGTTTTTGGCCAAAGCGCCACCATTGCCATACAAAATGATGATGCCACTGCCGGCCTGTCCTATCTGAGGGAGATTATTGAAAACAATCAGTATGTAGGGCCTGAACCTCCGGGAAACCTGCCACAAAACAACCTCGCCATTAAGTTTTACATGGGTGAAGATCTTGAACCACCGCTTATTAGCCATAAGCAGGTTTGGAACACCTTTAACGATTACATGGAACTCTCGGCAACAATCACTGATGTTTCAGGTATACTTTCCGATACGCTTTACTATAATACCGGCAACGGTTGGCAAGGAATCACACATATTTCTTTTGAAGAGCCGAACATATACGAATATCTAATAGAAGATATACCTGCAGGTGCAAGCGTGGAATATTATTTCGTGGCTACTGACAACTCCCCTAATGCCAATCGCGCGGAACTTCACGAAACGCAAGGCGAGCCACTCGAGTTCAACACATTACCAACTGCTGGCGTAAACATACTTTTGGCCATGCCGGGTAACAAACCAGGATTTCAGGACTATCAAAACAAGGAATATCCCAAATATGTGGCTGCGCTGAATGCTCAAGGTGTTAGTTATGATGTGTTTAACTGGGCCGCATATGAGCAGTTTAGTTTTCCCGATAGCTATGACATCATTATAGCCTACTCCAACAGTACTCGCAATAGTGCCATTCACGATACCTTATCAAATGCATTGATTAATTTTATGGACAGTGGAACCGAAGCCAGTCCAAAAAATGTATTTATGGCTTCTGACAATCTGCCTTCGGTGCAACATGCTTTGCCCAATGCAAGACCACTGACGAAATTTTTTACAGCCTATTTGCGTGGTGGCTACAACCCTCAACCTAATCCGCCAATTTTTGGCGGTCCCGATGGAATTGCCGGGCCCGATTCCCTGGGATACTTTCAGGGTAGTATCAAGGGACTCCCATTAAGCCCCATTGGCACTGAAAATCAAATTATACCGGTTTTCTCTGATGATCCTGACGTAATATACAACCGGGAGTGTCCTGACTGGTATGCTGATGAGGTAAATAATCCTGAAATCAGTTCATGGGGTTCGTATATTTTTGAAGATGGACCATTCGATGGGAATGCCTATTCAAAAGGACATCCCTGCGCTATATGGCTGGATAACCTGATTTATAAGTCCTATTTTATCAGTTTTGATATCTCCCAGCTTACAAACGACAGCGATATAAACAACATGATTGCAGAAGCTCTCGAATGGTTTACGCCCGAAACTTATACCATTACTGCTACGGCTTCACCCAGCGAAGGAGGCTCTGTTGCTGGTGCTGGGACTTATGCTTACAACCAAACCGCTACGCTTCTTGCCACACCGGCCGAGGGCTACCAATTTGTGAACTGGACCGAGAATGGCGATGTGGTTTCTACCGATGCGCAATACTCATTTAACGTTACCTCCGACAGAACACTTGTGGCCCATTTTGAAACCCAAACATTCACCATTACTGCTACAGCCTCACCGGCTGAAGGAGGCTCCGTTACTGGTGCAGGAACTTATACCTATAACCAAACGGTTACCCTGAATGCCACGCCGGCTGAGGGCTACCAGTTTATAAACTGGACTGAAAACGGCGAAGTAGTTTCTACCGATGCGCAATACTCCTTTAACGTTATCTCTGACAGAACGCTTGTGGCTAATTTTGCGACGGAAACATTCGTCATTACTGCTACGGCTGCACCGGTTGAAGGTGGCAGCATAACAGGTGCGGGTAATTATGTTTATAACCAAACTGCCACACTTATTGCCACACCGGCCGAAGGCTACCAATTTATAAACTGGACTGAGGACGGCGATGTGGTTTCTACCGATGCGCAATACAGCTTTACCGTTACCTCCGACAGGACGCTCGTGGCTAATTTTGCAACGCTAACGTTCGTCATTACTGCAACGGCTGCACCGGTTGAAGGTGGCACCGTTACGGGCGCGGGTACTTATACCTATAACCAAACGGCTACCCTGAATGCCACACCGTCCGAAGGCTACCAATTTGTGAACTGGACTGAAGACGGCGATGTAGTTTCTACCGATGAGGAATACAGCTTTGCCGTAACATCCGACAGAACACTTGTGGCCAACTTTGAAAAGCAAACATTCACCATTACTGCTACCGCCTCACCGGATGAAGGCGGCACCGTTACGGGCGCGGGTACTTATACCTATAACCAAACGGCTACCCTGAATGCAACTCCCTCAAAGAACTATGAATTTATGAACTGGACTGAGAATGGTGATGTGGTTTCAATAAATGCAGAATACACGTTTACCGTTACCTCCGACAGGATGCTGGTGGCCAACTTTGACCTGGTTGAAGGAATCAATGCTGTTGATCCGGCTAACTTGTCTATTTTTCCCAATCCTGCGAAAGATGTTTTATTTGTGAAAGTAAATGACTTCCCAAACAGAAACGCTATGATTCAAATACATAATTCTACCGGACAGCGGGTGCTGTCCAACAGAATGGTGATACAAAGCGAAGTACTGTCCCTGGATATCAGTGCATTAAAAGCCGGGCTGTATTATGTATTGATGCAAATGGAGAACAAGACAATCTCAAAAAAAATCGTTATACAATAATACATGCCTGTTAAATATAACCCGGCATCCTTGTTTTAATCATGGAGTCGGGTTATATTTACCTCCATATAGTGGCTGAATCGAACTGCTTCGTTTTGTTTTGCTTCTGGCCGAAACTAACTACTTTTAACAAAAAAAAGATGATGAGGTATCCGAAACCCGGTTTTTATTTTACACTTTTCACATTGTGCGGTTTGCTGATGCTGACATGCTTTAGTTCTCCAGCTCAATCCAGGCCCGGTGTTATGGTGCTTGGGGGTATCCATCAGGCCCATGAAACAGCCCAATACTATACTTATGAGCGAATGGGAGAAATTTATCGCCAGTTAAAACCGGACATATTGTGTGTTGAAACCCAACAAAAATATGTTGAAGACGGTAGTTTCAGCGGAACACCTTACGATTTTATTAATTTTATTATTCCCATGGCACTTGAGGACAATACACCCATTTATGGTATTGATTGGTGGAACAAAGAAGCTGGCGATAAATGGCGGGAATTACAGCGAAAAGCATATTCTGATACTACCCTCAACCGGGAAATGAATTTTATTGGTGGTCTGTTTTCTCTTTTTGATGACTATTTTAAAACACAGCATTATAAAATGATCAACTCTCCTTATATTACCCGTTTATGGAAAGCTAAAAATGAATTTAAATACCATATTTTCAACCAAAATCCTGAATATGCTTTTATAGTGCAATATGAGAATGAAAGAAACAACCAAATTGTGGAAAATATCCTGAATGTAATTGCCGAAAACCCGGACAAATTCATTTTGGTGGCCGTTGGGATTGATCATAAGTATTTTATTGAGGACATGCTTGAAAGCCTGGGAATCATAGTATATCAGGTCGAGTAATTTAAACAATTTTTCGAATAAATAGAGCCTGCTGAAAAACTAATATGTCATTGGATACCAGTTTGGTATAATGCTATTCTTTATGATAAATGCAAGGCTTTTACCGGCATACACCCACATTCCATGCTTTTATATGACGGTGCTCTGCACCTTATTATCGTTCTATTCTTTCTATTAATATTACGGTGCTCTGCACCTAAAAAAGAGCCATAAAATGGCGAAATATTTGTGGAAAATGTATATTTAGTGATTTTGGAAGGTGCAGAGCACCGAAATATAAAAAGGTTGTGAGTTTTTCAGCATGCCCTGAATACATCTCATTTTTTGAATCTTTAGTTTTCATACCAGGAACTAATCGTAAGTTTCTTTCACTTTTCAAATGCTGTACTTTTTCTCAACGCTCACAATAAGAACGCTCCAATATTTTACAACACATCTATTTATCCCGCAGTCAATTACAAGACATCCCGGGATGATTTATATGAAATTTATGCAATCAATATATTGGAATTCAATATGTTAAGAACTAATTCGGGGTATAACATTACATCAGTTTTACTGAGAACGGAATATTTTCTTTGGATTGAAAGTCATATATCATGTTCGGGCAAAATCATTCATATAATCAACAAATAAAGAAGCTGATCATTTTTAATTTTTCATTGCACGAAAATAAATTGCCAGCTTACCCTCAGCAGTAAGATATACTTCAATACCGTTCTCCCGGATAACCATTTCGTTATAGGTTAGTTTACCCATATTTCCCTTTAATTCAAGGCCGGGGGCGAGCGGCCAGGAGTTCAGGTTCTTATTGATACCAGATGACAGCTTCTTTAAATCAGCAGACAGAGGCCATTTCATTCTATTCCCAATCATTGTTCTAAAACCATCCTGATAAAGCCAGTTAACTGATTTGATAAGCATATTTCGGGTCTTTATGTCAAAATCAAACTGCCTGAGGATTAGGGTAGAATCACTTTCGCGAAATTCCGGAATGCCCCTGAAGTATACCGAACCCTTATAACTTCCTGATAATCTGACTTCTGCTACCATTAATCCATTACTGCCATAAAGTTTTATGTCCTCAACTTTTACCGATCGCTTGCCTTGAGTAAAATTCTGACCTTTAACATAAACAGATGCATAAGCATTCAATTCATCAAAAGGCAATGCTATCATGGCATTGATGACGGTAAGATCAGAGATTTGGTCAGTAACATTGAGCGGTGGCAGGGGAAGGGAAGTAGTTTTTTCAGGATTTTCAGGAAAAGAGCCAACACCCGAAGTGATGACCGATTGTAATCCTGCTGAAAAATGTATCCGGTTTCCTGATGACTGAAATGGAGAGGCGTAAAGACCCGAAGGCACTACCTGAAGCCAGATTTTATTGGTTTCATTCAAAACTACAGGAGAATTTAATATCTCCCACGCCTCATTGGCGTAAGGTTTGAAATCAAGCCAGGCCTTCAGGCTCTCATCAATGCCCTTACTAATTGTCTTTAGATTTTGCTTAAGTAATATGTCCGCCACAAAGGTGAACGGAATATTCATGCCTCCGACCTTTACTGAAGGTTCTTTCGTCCATTTATAATCAGTGCCTGAGGTAAGTGTTTGTATGCTCCAGTTGGGAAGAAGAATAATCTCGGTTCTGAAGTTAAGTGTTAATGCAGCCTCCAGTTCACGAAAATCGCTGACAGAGTAGCCCAGAACGTTTTTTTTGAAGCCTGCCTTTATCCATATTTTTAAAGGTATTTTATAGATGAGCACGTTTTCCTTCGCGGCCAGTAATATGTTACCATTTTTCCATGCCTTTATCATAAGGTTGTCACCCCCATTATCTTCCAGACTATTATCCTCATATATTAATCCTGTAAAGGCTTTATTTATGGCATTTTGAATATCGCTTATCCCGGCTTCAAACGACAAATTGATGACAGATGGTTCTAACAGGATATTTGATTGATAGCTTTCTATGGGCTTTTCAATTTTACCCGTGGTATTACATCCATTCAACAGCAAGCCAGTAATAAAAAATATGAGGAAACGTTCAAAAAGGATTTTCATAATGATGATCCCATTGATGAGGAGTTATTTTTATCATTCGGGTTTTGGGATGTTTTTTCAAATAAGTCAAAATAATTTGACGGGTATCCCGGTTATCAGAATATGGCTTTATACAGGCTTCGAGCATGGAAGGTGAAAACTCCTCTACTCCGGTAAATCCAAAGCCGCAATAGCGGCCCCCGGCAATTTTTACAACAGATACTTCATCCTTATCACGTCCTTTATCAAGAATATAAAAATCAGGATGAATAAAACCCGACATTTTGATGGCTGCATCTGCCCTTCTGTTGTAATTTTCAACGGTTTCTAGGCCGATACAGGCTCCACGGCATTGTCTTACGCCATAATGAAAACAGGAACCTGAAGTATGATACAAGCCGCACAACTTCTGACAGAGCTCAAACTTTTCAACCACCGCATAGAGATATTTTCGTGCATGCTCTCGGGTGGTGAACGCCGTAATGGCCTGTTCCCCATTAAGAGAATGTCCAATGTGCAGATTTCTGTAACCGTTTTCATCAATATAAGAAAACAGCCCGAAGCTAAATACCGATCGCCGTTGCTGCCGGTTGAACAAAGGCTTATGCTTTTTTATTTCATCGGATTCGAGCAGCAGAGCAACCAATTCGCTGCCGGTGCATTCATAGCTGACAGCGGTCATATGATCGCGCAATTTTATAGCTTTTTGTGTATCGTTATTCCGGTAATGCTGGAGCAAGCGTTCAAACATATTTATACTCTTTCCGATATATACCACCCTGCCATCTTCATCGTGAATATAATATACGCCGGTTTCTTCAGGAACTTCCCGAAGCATTTCCGGTATGCTGAAGGCAGATTGTTGTTCTATTCCGTATCTGTCAATATTAATCAGCATTTCAAACAGCTTAGTGGTAGCAAGAGCATCTCCGGCAGCACGGTGACGGTTCTCTATCTGAATTCCGAGCGAATGACACAGTTTTCCCAAACTATAAGAGTTATGACCGGGAAGAAGTTTTCTGCTGAGTTTCACAGTACATAAGGTTGATCGCTTATAAGTGTAACCCAGACGCTTAAATTCGTGCCGGACAAAGTTATAATCGAAAGAAGCATTGTGAGCTACAAAAACAGCGCCTTCTGTCATTTCAACTATACGCCGGGCTATTTCACAAAAGCGGGGTGCATCTGCTACCATTTCATTGCTGATTCCGGTAATGCGTGTAATCATATAGGGGATGGGCTGCTCCGGATTGATCAGGGTGGAGAACTCATCCACAATTTTATTCCCATCATGCAGATAAACAGCTATTTCGGTAAGACGCTCCGAAGTAAAACTGCCACCAGTAGTTTCAACATCTATTATAGCATACATAAATGCAAATGTAAGACAAGATATAAGGAAAAACTGCCTGAATGAAAATATTTTTTTATTCATTATTCGACAAAGACAGCCATTTTTGTTATATCACTGGTCAGAATAATGCACAGAAAAAACAAGTAACATTGTTGTCAAGCACGGTGTCAAGTATTTTATTAATGAATCCAATCTAAAAATATGAAAAGATGAAAACTAAAAGTCCTGTATATCTGTGAATAAAAACTGGAAAGATATTGGTGCCTGCCTGCCAGCATACGCACGCAGGCAGGCCTTTGTGTCTTAGTGGCAAAAAAAGATTTTATATTGAGCTTATGAAAAGCAATGAGCCAGTCTGAAAAGGTCTAAATAAAAAAATACCATCAAAAACACGAAGTTACCAGGTTGCCACAAGACTCTGTATATTAGTGATTGAAGCTTAGTGTGCCTGTGTGCCTGTGTGGCAGAAAAAAGAATTTTTATATTGAGCTTATAAAAAGCAATGAGTCCTATCTGAATAAGGTCTAAATAAAAAAATGCCATCAAAAACACGAAGTTACCAGATTGTCACAAGACTCTGTAAATTAGTGATTGAAGCTTTGTGAGGCTTTGTGCCTTTGTGGCAAAAAAAAACCGCACTGCAAAATTGTCAGTGCGGCTGCGTCTTTGCAAAGGTCTGATTAACCAATTTCAATCTGACGTGCAGGTTTTACTTTTGCTTCTTCCTTTTTGGGAATAGAAATGGTTAAAACGCCATTTTCATGTTTTGCTGAGATCTTTTCCGGATCAACAGTTTGTGGAAGACTGAAAGAACGATTAAAGGAAGTATAAGAGAACTCACGACGCATGTAGCGATCTTCATTTTCTTCTGTTTTCTCTTCCTTCTCCGATGATATACTCAACACATTGTTTTCAACATTAATCTTAAAATCACTTTTGTCGAGACCAGGGGCGGCAACTTCAATACGGAAATCTTCTTTACCTTCTACAATGTTTACAGAAGGCACGTTAATACCTGTCTGAAAATCTAATGCCGGCATAAAATCACGCCCAAAAAATTCATCCACAATGCTGGGGAAAAAGTTTTTGTTTCTTAACATTGGTAACATAGTTATACCCTCCATTTTTTGATTAAACAATAATTTCACATGGCATGGTACAAGATATATGCCAGAACAAAAATAGATGTTTCTTGTGACACAATGTCTTGATTATGTGCAATATAGCCAAATTAATTGTGACATTTTGACAGAGCCCTCAAAATGGAAGTGAATGCTCTGCCAGGGAACATGTCTGACAAATCTGTAACCTCTCTCGCATAAGTATACAAAGTCCAGAAAGTTCCTAATCCTTAATATCAGGGTGACTGAACGTTCATTTTAATTCTTGAAGTAAGTATATCAATGGCTACATGATTGGCGCCACCCTGGGGGATGATAATATCAGCATAGCGTTTAGAGGGTTCTATAAACTGAAGGTGCATGGGTTTCACAAATCTTTCATAGTGATCAAGCACCTGCACGAATGACCGGCCCCGTTCTTCGATGTCGCGCCGGATGATGCGCATCAGCCGGTCATCGGGTTCCGCATCGACGAAAACTTTAATATCCATGCGATCGCGCACCCGGGGATTTGACATAATAAGTATACCTTCCACAATAACTACTTCTCTGGGATGAACCGGAATGGTTTCTTTGGCCCTTGCACACGTAAGATAACTGTATATAGGCATCCCGATGGTTTCACCTGCTTTAAGCATATCGAGATGCTTCACCAGCAGATTAAATTCGATAGAAGAGGGATGGTCAAAATTGATCCTGGCCCGTTCTTCAGGGCTCAGGTGACCATTGTCTTTATAATAAGAATCCTGGGGAATAACCGTTACAGAATCCTTAGGCAGCTTTTTGATGATTTGTTTTACTACAGTGGATTTACCGCAACCGGATCCTCCGGCAATTCCGATGATAAGCATGCTGTTGGAGATTTTTTTAAATTTGAGTAAAAGTAAGAATATTTTGGAAAGCGAAATTTAAATTTGACAATTAGCCTGGATTTATTGCATATATTTCCGGTTTGCATGGTTTACGGTACAATTCATCCCGCTAATCCAACAATTCAGCAATAAAAATTTTCAAATCGACCCTTCCCGTATCATCTTTGCATCACCAATACGGGAAACCATGAAATTCTTAATACCTCTTATTCTCTTTTTTGCAACGGTTCAGCTTTTGGCTCAGACCACGATCAGCGGTACCATAAAAGCCAGGAATGAGGGGACTTTACCCGGAGCAAATGTCTATCTGAAAGGAACCTATGATGGTGCTTCGAGCGATGCGAACGGCAAGTTTAGCTTCAATACACAAAAATCGGGAAACTTTATGCTAATTGTTGAATACATTGGCTACGAGCCTTTTACCAGAGATGTAGTATTGAATGGTACTGCAATCAACCTAAATATTGAATTACAGGAAACCTTCAACAAACTGGAAGCGGTGGCCATTACCGCAGGTACTTTTGAGGCAGGCGATAAAAAGCGCGCCAATATCCTGAGTTCCCTCGATATGATTACCACAGCCGGGGCCAATGGAGATGTTTTTGGTGCGCTGCAAACCCTTCCGGGAACAACAACCGTTGGTGAATCGGGACGACTGTTTGTAAAAGGTGGCGACAGCGATGAGTCGAAAACCTTTATTGATGGGGCGCTGGTGCATACGCCTTACAATGCTGCCGCCCCAAATACTTCCACCCGCGGGCGGTTCAACCCATTTATGTTTAAGGGCACCATTTTCAGCACGGGAGGCTACTCTGCCGAGTATGGGCAGGCGCTTTCGAGCGTGCTGCTACTCAACACCAACGATATGCCTGTTGAAGATCAGTTTGACATTTCGCTGCTCACCATTGGACCTGAAATCGCAGGCACCAAACTATGGAAAACAGGCGCTGTAACCGCAACTTTGGGATATTTTAACCTTGGTCCTTATATGAACTTAGTTCCTCAAAATTATAAGTGGTCACATGCTCCTGAAGGATTTTCGAGTGCCGTAAGCATTCGGCAGAAAACCGGAAAATCAGGTATGCTGAAAATTTACAGCAGTTATGATGCCAGCAACTTTATTATCGGACAGCTTGATCTGGAACAAAACAAAGTGGTGGATTACAATCTCGACAACAATAATTTCTTTGTGAATACTTCGTGGATGACAAAAGCCGGTGAAAACCGTACCCTTACGACTTCGGCCAGCTTTACCAACAATTTGGATAAAGCTGCCTTCGACACTACAAACTTCGACAAGGAACTGAAAGGATTTCACCTGAAACAGGTTGTATCTCAGGAAATGGGAAGCAGGATCACCATGAGGGCCGGTGCCGAGTGGATGCACAGCTTCACGGAACAGACCTTCAAATCACCGGCCAATATCTTTGTTAATGGATTTACCAACAATACTCTGGCCGGTTTTACTGAAGCCGAAATGTATGCCTCCAAACATTTCGTTGCCAGGCTAGGGGCAAGAGTGGAACACTCTGATTACCTGAACCGGACCAACTTCTCCCCACGTATCACGGCTGCATACAAGCTCAATGAAACCAGCCACTTTTCGATGGCTTATGGTTGGTTTTTTCAGAATCCTTCGGATGATTACCTGGTTTACACCGACAAACTAAACTATGAACGTGCCGACCACTATATTTTGAGCTATCAGTCATTGCTCAAAGGCAGAACGCTTAGGGCGGAGGTCTATTACAAAGATTACCGCAACCTGGCCAAGCAGGGGAATGGCGAATTTTACCTTCCTGAGAGCTACAACAACAACGGTAGCGGCTATGCAGGAGGCTTCGACCTGTTTATCCGCGATAAAAAGAGCGTCAAAAACGGCGATTACTGGATTTCCTACTCTTATCTTGACACCAAACGCGACTACAGGGATTATCCTGAAATGGCTACACCCACTTTCGCCAGCAAGCACAATCTTGCCGTTGTTTATAAGCACTGGTTCGGAAGCATTCGTTCTTACGCCGGAGTGAACTACAAATACTCATCGCCACGGCCCTACAACAATCCAAACAGCACAGAATTCAACGGTGAACGAACGCTGGCTTATCAAACGCTGGATATAAGCTGGAGTTTTCTGTTCAGGACCAACATCATCTTTTACGGGGCGGTGAACAATGTGCCGGGCTTTAAGCAGGAATTCGGGCGGCGATATTCAAATGTCCCTGACGATTCGGGAATCTATCGCAGTACCAGCATTATCCCCGGCTCAGGCAGGTTTTTTATCCTGGGATGCTTCATCACCTTCACAAAAAAAGGAGACAAGAACCAATTGGAGAAAATTCAATAGCCACGAAGGCACTATGGCTCCAAGAAACACAAAGATTTTTGCAAAGACTTTATAATAATAAAATAACTTCGTGAAACTTAGTGCCTTGGTGCCTTAGTGGCAATAAAAACTAACCTTTAAACCCAAATAACCATGAAAACAACCCTTTTTACCATCATTTTCGTACTGGTTTCCATAACCGGTTTTTCACAAAGTAACGAATACTATCAGGCCATGGGCGAGAGCCTTGGCGGGTATGCCAACTGCAAATCCGGGGACGATTTCCGGGCTTTGGGCAACCAGTTTGAGCGCATTGCACAGGCTGAGGCAGATCAATGGCTACCGCTATACTATCATGCACATTGTAATATTATCGCAGCTTTTATTGAAACTGACCCGGCTAAAAAAGATGCCATTCTCGATATTGCCGAAAAATCAATGAACCGCGCAATTGAACTTGCCCCCAATGATGCCGATGCACATGCGCTCCATGCCATGTTTTATACCGCACGTTTGGTGGTAAACCCCATGGAGCGCGGGCAAAAATTTGGAATGCTCTCAGGTCAGGCAGCGGGGAAAGCCCTTGCGCTCGATTCCACCAACCCCCGCGCCCGGTTGATTAACCTTCAGAATGAAATGGGTACTGCTCAGTTTTATGGCAAAGATACTTCGGTGTATTGCGATGAAGCCAGAAAGTTATTGTCAGAATGGGACAATTTCAAAGCCAAATCACCCCTGCACCCCAACTGGGGAAAAGACCAGGCTGCCGGTATAGTGGAATCGTGTAAATAATTTTTAGAACAGTTAACCACCAGGGCATTTAAGTTATGCCCGGTGGTTAAGTAAATTCATTAACTTTACCCAACTTTCAGAAGCCATGAAAATTTCAGGTTCGCCATTCAGACCCCTTAATCTCTGGCAGTTTTTACTGGCCAATGTAGTGCTTTCGCTTATTATTTTGGTGGTGTTTTTCAATGGTGTTTACAACAGTCCGCTAAGCTTTTTACTGGGCTTTCTCTGGTCGTTTTCCATCTGCATTACCCAATGGGCAGGGCCTGCTCTGATTATTTATGCACTCGATAAACGGCTGTCCTGGATGGATAAGCCGGTAACCCGCACTTTTACACAGTTTATTTTAATGCTCCTTTGGTCGGTCACTGCTTTTGCAGCTGTGCAGTTGCTGATGATGTATCTGATCAATGGTCTTCCACCTTCAGCTGCCTGGCAATATGCCACTCAATCCATGATATATGCATTCCTGATCGCACTGTTTATTTCATTGGTATTTACTTCCATTGGTTTCTTTATGGCCTGGCGACAATCGGTCTTGAGTGAAGCCGCCATCAAAGCAGAAATGATGTCGTACAAATACGAATCGTTGCGCAACCAGATCAATCCGCATTTTCTGTTCAACAGCTTTAATGTGCTGAGCGACCTGGTATATGAGGATCAGGAACAGGCGGTGCTGTTTATCCGGCAGATGAGCGATTTGTTCCGATATGTGCTCGACAGCCGCGACAAAGAGCTGGTTAGCCTCAGCGAAGAGCTGGAATTTATGAAGTCGTATGCCTTTCTGTTAAAAACACGCTTTGGCGATAAACTAAACCTGAAAATTGACCTGAAACCCGATATAAATACCTATATCGTGCCAATGACCCTGCAACTGCTTGTCGAAAACGCGGTGAAGCACAACGAGGTTTCCGACAAGTTCCCGTTGAGCATCTCCATCGGGCAAAATAATGAGTACATTGAAGTTGAAAACGCAGTGAAACCAAGGCCGGCAGGCGATGACTCAAAGAAAACCGGCTTGAAAAACATTGCACAGCAATTTGCTTTCTTCACCGATAAGGAGATTGAAATTAAAGAAACTGTAGCCCATTTCCTGGTTAGAGTGCCTATAATAATGATGGAAAGCAGTCTGCAAATAGAACCCACGCAAAGACGCTAAGACGCAAAGGGTCTTTTATTTTGAAACTTAATTTTAAGTCAGTGCTACTTTGAGAATTAGTACTTTAACAAACAAATAACAACGAGTCATTGCGTCTTTGCGTGGCAAAAATCCCAGTATCAATGAAAGTACTTATCATAGAAGACGAAGCCCGTGCAGCCAGCCATCTGGAGCGCCTTTTAACCAAAGTTGCTCCTGAAATGGAGGTGATTGCCCAACTTGAATCGGTTCGGGATGCAGTGGCTTTCCTTTCGGGGAAACCCGACCTTGGCCTCATTTTTTCCGATATCCAACTCGCTGATGGATTGAGTTTTGAAATCTACCATCAGGTAAAAGTAAACTGCCCCATCATTTTCACCACCGCCTGGGACCACTATGCCATCGAAGCATTTAACACCAATGGCATTGATTATTTGCTAAAGCCTATCGAGGAAAACCGCCTGCTGAAAGCCATTGAGAAAGTCCGGCAATTCTCACCTGGTCCATTGTTGGAAAAAATCCTGGCTATGTCGGCAACAAAACCAGCGCACAGCCACAAATCGCGTTTTCTGGTTAAGGTGGGCGATAAAATCAAATCCATTCCCATTGAGGAAATCACCGCTTTCTACAGTCTGGAAAAAGCAACCTATCTTTTTACCCATGAAAAACGCAGTTACGACATTGACTTTGCACTTGATCATTTGGAAACCTTACTCGACCCTGAACGGTTTTTCCGCATTAACCGCAAGTTTATGGTAGGCCTTGAAGCTTGTGCCAACATTACTGCCTGGTCAAACAGCCGGCTGAAACTTCGGATTGACGGTCTGGAAAATCAGGAAATTATCGTTGCCCGGGAGCGGGTGCAGGAATTTAAGGCATGGCTGGATGGGTGATTAATAAAGTCAAATCAACCATGTAACCCGTTTGCAATGGCATTAACAAAAATGGGTTGTTTGCCGCGTAAGGTAGGCAGTTCCGACTCACCAATAATATGAATATCAGTAATAATATCGAACTTTAATTCAATCTCATAACATAAATCAGAAATTTCCCTTTCGGTTTTCCAGTCTGCTTTTTGCTTTAGAATGATTAAGATGTCATAATCTGAATCCTTCTGAGCGTAACCTGAAACCTGAGAACCGAATAGTACAATATCCACAACTTCATTCGGGAGTTTAGCTCTTAAAAGGGAGTTTAGCTCCTTCAATAAGGATTGATTACTAAGGCTCATGATTGGAAATTTTATCAAAGATAAGCAAAAGTTCCATTTGTGGCACTTCGACCCGATTTCTGGCCTTTAGCTTTCTGAACTATTGTATAAAAGGGTGTAATGGACAAATTGGTTGCACATTTTACATAAACTAGTTCAAGGGGACAAATTGGTTGCTGGTTTTATCAAAAATTTTTGTTTGTATAATAATGATTTATAATTTTTGTTTGTCAAGTTAAACAGAGGTTAGCCCTGCTAAATAGCATGCAATCAAGGGTTAATATTGATGACTAACGAAAATGTCATATCAAAGTAGTTAGCCGAAAGTAACTCTTTTGATATTTTTAGAAGACCTTATGCCTTAAAAAACTCATACAGAAATATTGTATTTTCTATTCATAACCTTTCAATTGCCGCAAAGCTAATCATAGCAGCACATACCAGCTATTCTATCAACTATTTTGCCTATTACGACTATAAAAGGGAAATTTCCTATACAAAAGTAAAACGAAGAAAATTTGTCTACATTAACTGTACCAATAACAGGGTTAGAACAAAAATTCTGACACCGTCCACACCTGAACAATAGCACCCTTTCAACGGGAATAGTGGTGGCATACCTTAGCCCGGATTTATCATAAAGCATGGGGAAGTATACATCCAACTCCCTTTGGCTTCATTGTTGCCTCACACTTTGTCAATTTAGGAAAACGAGCTGCGGATGCTGTTATTCCTGCATTTTTAATTTCCGAAGCAAGTAATTTACTTAACCAAACGGGTAATCCAGTCAAACCTGATTTTTCGCCAACTTAAACTCTCTGGAGGCTGAGCAATATCATGGTTGGGTTAAGTCGGGCTTCTTATTTGGACTTACTGCGGCAGGTTTCACAATAGCAATAGTCATATTGAGGGTGCTTTGTCTTTTAGTTGCATGGCTGCGGCCAGAATAACATCTGGCGTACGAATATAATTAAGGTGCACTTAAGTTTTTATTTGCTGGAGCCATTTCAATCTTCAATCGTAAATTTCCAAATATTTGATTCACTATCCTTTATCTGCAGAATGCCAATATTCTTCACAATAATCAGTTCATTAAATCTCAAATTATTCAAGTTTTTAATTGTTAGAACATTGTAATAGATAGCACTGTCAATTAATGATGAATCTTGATATTCCCAATCTGAATATTCATCACAATAAAATTTATCTTGTTGAATAGGTATTAATAATTCATTCTCCTTTTTATAAATTGTAAACTCAATTTCAATTGGAGGCAGATTGTTCAAATTAATACTATTGCCATAATTAATTGAACCCTTTATTGTAAGAAGATCTAATGAATTCATTTCTGTTTTGAAGGACATTGAAGACTCACACTCGCAATCACATCGATTACTGAAAGAGTAAAAACCTGTTTTCTCAAACTGTATTACTTTGAAGTTATGAGAATCGGAATTCTCAGTAAATTTAATAATATTGCCTACAGCGTATGGGAACCAACCAGTAGATTCCTCTGGGAAAGCAGGACACTCAGTTTCACCACAACTTGTAAAAGCTAAAATGAATAACAAGTTAATGCTAATCCATTTTAATGAACTTACCTTTTTCATAACCATTGAGAAAATTTATTAAATAAAAATATGTTCCAACTCGAAGTTCCGAAATATCAACCCTTACATTATTTCATAAGTTTTACATTTATTGTTGAATTATTATTTTTTGCGTGAATTCTTCATTTTGCTGTCCTTTTAATACTATCAAATAGATGCCGGGTGGCAAGTTGGCAACGTTGATGCTGTTTTTCCCATTGCGAAGGCTCACCTGCTTTAACTCTCTTCCGGTCATATCGTTGATAGAGCAGTTCGCTTTATGCCAGGATAAATCAACAAAGAGCATTTCTTTTGCAGGATTGGGATAAACCACTGCTGGCAGCAGAGGGCATAAATCCGGATGGCTGCTCATTGTGATCAGCCCCTGATTGTTGAGCTTCATAAAAAAAACATCATTATAGTTGCTGTGCTGGTTATGATCGTAACGGGAAGCTGACACAAAGGCTCCTCCATCACGGGTACTTAGTATTGAAAATGCCCAGTAACGTGCATCTCCGCCATAAAATCGCTCGTAAACAGGCTCAAGTTGACGGTTAAGCATACCAACCCGTATCCAGGAAGGATGCGGCGACCAAAAGTCAGGAATAATATTTTTTGTCCCCACGTAATGGATACTATCAGGCGAATTAAAATCAAGGGCATTCCCAAAACCAATATAATCAATAGTATCCTGCGCTCCTATCAGGGTATAATCCGTAAACAAAAAGGAAGAGTCAGTTTCAGCTATGGCTATATTTTGCTGCGTTGACCTATATTTTCTGTAATTATACGCCAACAAGAAAGTGCTGTCGGTAATCCATTTGGCTTTTGATAAGCCCATCATATCTATCCTGTTTATGGTTTTTACCCCCTCAAAGTTGAATAGGGTATCATAAATCACCAATTGAACGAGACATCCAGTGACCAACTCAGGAAAATATGCCTCTGAAAGCAGCCACAATTGTGAACCATCGGGTGAAAAAAGCATTTGGTGACATTGCTGATTTCCGTTAATGGAATATCGACGGGTGCACACCGTATCAAAATTACTGTTGAGTTTAACAAAGTACGGATCGTTTAGGTTTGGAGGATTGGAGCCCAGCCCGTAATCACCCAAAAAAAGGTAGTACGATTCTAGGTGTTTTTCCATTCTGAAATTTGAAATCGTTTGAATTCCCGGTAGTTCAATTTCCTTCTTGCATATTATATCAAGATTTGCATTCAATTCAAGTACCATAAGTTTGTAAGATTCATTGATGTCTGAACAAATCCATCCTATAGCCTTATAATTACCATTTTCAATTGGGGTAATATACCCTATAACTGAACGAGAATCACCAAAGGTAATCACTTTAGAAAGTGTATCTCCAGTTGTACTAATTTTCCAAATCATTCCCTGAAGTAAGAATTCTGTATCATTCATACCACTTCCACAGGCTAAATAATTGCCTTCATTGTCTTCAATTATTCTTCCTCCAACCTCATTTTTGCCTGGTGTTGGAAAAAGTATCTGAAAACTGGGTTGTCCATGCAGAAAGACAATGCACGAAAGAAAGATAAGTGTTAAAAGATATTTCATATTCATTAAGCTTAGGGAGTTGCAGCGGGAAGAGTAAATATAGTAATGAATGAGATGCTACTCCATGCTAATTGGATAGTCATTATTCGGTACCTCCCAGCACATGATCATCTTTTTGCCATAAAAAAGATGTGGTATATGTTTAATAGCCACAATTGATGGGTCAATGAGGTCTGAATCAATTCTGCTTTCAATGTTTAAAGTAGCAAGACTTTTTCCGGTATTGGCAAGAAACCCGGTTATTATTTCATCAAGTCCGTTTAAATAATAATTCATCTCATGTATTCCCGGGTGATTGGCTTCCAGCCCCAGGCACTGCACCCTGTCTGTCAATATTTCTATTGCCGGGCCGTGCGCATAGAAAATCTTATAATCACAAAAATTATCAGGTACGCCATCTCCCTCATAATCGGTTGCAATAAAATCTTTAGGTTCTGTAAACGGAAACCAGTACCTGCAATTGGGAGGTGGTGCCGGTTTGTATTTAAACAAGATATGTTGTTCAAGTACATTAGGAGCCCCTCCTAATGTAGGATTTCCATTGTAGCAATTTTCTGTATCTCTTAACCACCAATACTGCTCTTCAACATCAAAAAAACCATAAGCAGCAATTG
>SWCE01002719.1_pt2 | contig 74346 bp, 80 predicted proteins | sample 4690061 | NCBI WGS metagenome assembly SWCE01 (sample SAMN10267279, study PRJNA491770) | bioreactor metagenome | isolation source: DHS bioreactor inoculated with subseafloor sediment | place: Japan: off Shimokita Peninsula | collected 2012-10
TAAAGATATAAAGTGACACTGCTGAAATCGTGTCTGCAAGTGGGGAATCGCCTGGGCAAGCAAGGACCGTCCCCGCTTGCCATATTTACAAAAGATAATCTTAGGTAGTAGCAAAGAGCTATAGTTTTGAAAATTTATAGCGATAATTTAAATATACTCACTATAAAGGCTCTATTGAATCTAACTAGACCGACATGGAAAACTATTTCTATGCCCAATGTCATTAAGTTAGTGAAAAAGATGGAAGAAAGGAAAACAGGTGATTGAAGGAATTGTTCTATCAAGCACCTGTTTTTTAAGAAAAGTATAATTATAAACACAACAAGTAAACAGAGTCTATCTCTGCAAAAAAATGTTTTGACCACTAATTTCTTTAGAGAGTTGAAATAAACGGTTTATTAATTAAGAAGGAGAAATATTTCTCCTTCTTAATTAATGTGTGCCTGGCATAGGAATAGTATATAGTTTCAGTTTAGATTTACTATAGGTACGAATGAATTCGTACCTACTGGGTTAAGAGAATTTAATTTCTAGAATTGCTGTAGGATCGAATGAATTCGTACCTATATCTATTCATTTGCGTAAAGACTTTTAAAAATAGCTAAAACAGTGTACAATAACTTAAGAATTTAAATTTGTGTAAATAGTTAAGGGAGGCTTAGGATGAATATACATAAAGATGAAAAAAGGATTAAATTACTTTTAGAGCTATCTAAAAGAATTGGATATGACTTTAAAAATATAAAGTATTTAAATGAAGCAATGACCCATAGTTCTTATGCAAACGAAAATAAAAAATCAAATATTGCCTATAATGAAAGACTTGAGTTTTTAGGAGATTCTGTTTTAAGTATAGTAATAAGTGAGTATCTTTTCAAACGATTAAAAACAGTACAAGAAGGTGATTTGACTAAAATTCGTGCTAATATTGTTTGTGAACCTTCTTTAGCAAAATCTTCTCAGGAAATGAATATAGGGAATTATCTTTGGCTAGGAAAAGGAGAAGAATCTACAGGGGGTAGAGAAAGAGTTTCAATTCTAGCAGATGCTTTTGAAGCTGTAATTGGAGCTATTTATTTAGATGGAGGAGTGGAGAGCGCAAGGAAATTTATTCTTGATAGTCTTCATGATATTATAGAAGATGCTATTGAAGGACGACTTTTTCAAGATTATAAAACTCATTTGCAAGAAGTAATACAAAGTCAAAATTCGGAAAAAATCACCTATGAGGTTGTTAAAGAAGAAGGACCAGATCATGATAAAATTTTCCATGTACATGTTTTAATAGGCAATAAAATAGCAGGTACAGGTTATGGTAAAAGCAAGAAGGAAGCAGAACAAAATGCGGCTAATAAAGCATTAAAAGAGGTTTAAGATGGGTAAAAATTATTATATAATTCCAATTTTTATACCCCATAAAGGATGTCCTTTTGACTGTGTTTTTTGTAATCAAAAGAAAATTACAGGTTTGGAAACTGAACTAACAGGTGATTTAATAGCTGGTCAAATAAAAGATTACTATGATACTATTCCAGATAAAGAAAAAGTCCAGATAGAAATAGCTTTTTTTGGAGGTAGCTTTACAGGTATAGATATTGAAATGCAAAAAGAATTATTAAGTAAGGCCTATGAATGGAAGTCTAAGGGCTTAGTAAAGGATATAAGGCTCTCTACAAGACCTGACTATATAAGCCATGAAATATTAGAGGTTTTAATAAAGTATGGAGTTACCATAGTTGAATTAGGGGTACAATCAATGGATGAAGAGGTACTTCTTCAAAGTGGTAGAGGGCATACCGCTGAGGATGTGATAAATGCTTCCAAATTAATTAGGGAGTATGGGATTCAATTGGGACTTCAAATGATGTTAGGATTACCAGGAGATTCTAAAGATAAAGCTTTAATGACAGGGGAGAAGTTGATTAAAATTAACCCTGACTTTGTTAGAATATATCCTACATTAATTATTAAAGATACTCACCTAGAACAATTATACCTAACTGGAAGATATACACCTTTATCCTTATCTGAAGCAGTAGATATTTCTAAGGACTTATTAAAAAAATTCATAAAAAATAAGATGCCTGTTATACGGATTGGGCTACAGCCTACAGAAGAATTAGTATTAAAAGGCTCAGTTATTGCCGGTCCATTTCATCCATCTTTTAGACAATTAGTTGAAAGTGAAATAATAAAAGATTCTTTAAAATATCTCTTTTCTAAAAACAATATAAAAAATATAAATACTACACTTAATATTGAAATAAAAAATCAATTAGTTTCAAATCTGGTAGGACAAAAAAAAACAAATATTATTTTTTTAAAGACTCATTTTAATATAAAAAATATAAAAATTATACCAAATAATAGAGTGCCTAATAATAGTGCGATTATCAATTTTAATGATAAAGAAATAGTTTATGATCTTTATAAATATATAGAAAATACGGCTTTTTAAGTGTTTGTATTTTGAATGTTAGTGTATTCTATTAATGAAATATATATGATAGAATTATTAGAAGTGATTTTTGTAAAAAAGAGGTGTTTGTTTTTGTACTTAAAAAAGGTTGAAATACATGGATTTAAATCCTTTGCAGATAGAACTGAAATTGATTTTGAAAATGGTATAACAGGTGTGGTTGGGCCTAATGGGAGCGGTAAATCTAATGTTTCTGATGCTATACGGTGGGTTTTAGGAGAGCAGAGTGCAAAAACCCTTCGTGGAAGTAAAATGGAGGACATAATTTTTGCTGGTACTACCAAGAGAAAACCAACTGGAATGGCAGAAGTAACTCTAACACTAGATAATACCTCTGGAAAACTTCCTATTGACTACTCAGAGGTATCTGTTACTCGTAGAGTCTATAGGTCGGGGGAAAGTGAATACTATATAAATAAGTCTTTGTGTAGACTTAAGGATATAAAAGAAATACTTATGGATACAGGTATAGGTATTGATGGTTACTCAATAATTGGACAAGGTCGTATTGATGAGATATTGAGTAATAAGTCAGAGGATAGACGTATTCTTTTTGAAGAAGCGGCAGGTATAGTAAAATATAAAACAAGAAAAGAAGAAGCTGAGAAAAAGCTAAATAGTACTAATCAAAATCTTGTTCGTGTCAACGATATTATTGAAGAACTACAGGCTAGAATAGAACCTTTAAAAAATCAAAGTAAGAAAGCGAATGAATATATTGAAATAAAGGGCAAGCTAAAAAATCTGGAAATTAATCTTATTGTAAGAGAACTAGAACAGTTAAAAAATAATATTGAAACTTTAAAAGAGCAAAAAACAATTATTGGAAAACAGCTAAATGAGTATTCAATAAATAAGTCTAGTATTGATGAAAAATATAACTCTACAAAAATCAAATTAAAGGATTTAGAGGACTCTATAAGTCAAGTGCAAAATAATATTTATGAAACCTTGCATTTAATTGATCGTAAAAATGGAGAAATAACACTTTGTAAAGAAAAAATAAATAATTTTACTGATAATAGTCTTAGGATAAAAAAAGAACTTTCAACAATAGATAAAAATATAGGAATTTTTAAAACTCAATCTTTTGAAGAAAAAGAAAAACTTGATGAACTAAATAAAGAGTTAGATATTAAAAAAGAAACATTAAATAGTAGGGCAAGTGAATTAGAAGAAGTGAATAATCAACTTTATCATCAAGAAGAAGAAATGGAAAAGTCTAAAAGTAGTGTGATAGAGCTTTTAAATAGTATTGCAAGTAAAAAAAGCGAATTAAATAGTTTGGAAACACTAAGGTCTAGCCTTTTAAAACGACAGATGCAGGTTGATGAAGAATTAGCTCAATATAATACTAAAAAAGAAGAGCTAGTAAAAAAAGAAGAAAATGCTATAGAAAATGAAAAATTAATTGAGATAGCTTTTACTGAAAAAAAAGAAGAAAAGAAAATATTAGAACAAAAAATCCAAGAAAGTAATAGCCTTATTTTTGAGATTAACAAGGAACTTGAGAATATTAAAAATGTGATTCAAGAATCTAAAACTAGAAAAAAAATATTGGTTGAAATGGAAAAAGACTATGAGGGTTTTAATCAAAGTGTAAAGAATACTTTGATTCATGGGAGAAAAAACCCGGAAATAAAAAAGGGAATAGTAGGAGTTGTAGCAGAGCTTATACAAGTCCCCAAAGGTTTAGAAGTGGCAATAGAAGTGGCATTAGGTGGTTCAATGCAAAATATAGTGTGCTATACATCTGAGGATGCTAAACGAACTATATCAGATTTAAAAAAATACAATTTTGGTAGAGTGACTTTCTTACCTTTAGACAATATTAAATCAGGTAATATAGCAAATATTAATCATATTAAGAATACTATAGACGGAATTGTTAATACAGCTATTGATTCTATAGTCTTTTCAGAGCAGTATAAAAATATCTTTGAGTATTTACTAGGTAGAGTTATTATAGTTGATAAGATTGAAAATGGAATAAAATTAGCAAGAAAAACTGGCAACAAGTATAAGATTGTATCTTTGGAAGGGGATGTAATTAATCCTGGAGGTTCTATAACGGGAGGAAGCTATAGATCTAAAACTACAAGTATATTAAGCAGAAAAAGAGAGATAGAAGATATAGAAAAGATTATAGAATCCCAAACAAAAGTGTATTATCAGAAAAAGGAAATCACAGAAAACTATTATTTAGAATTAGAATCACAAAATAAAAAATATAAAGAAACTGAGCAAATTCTTAAAGAAAGAGAAATAGATTTAGTCAATGCAAGTAATGGTAAGATTCAAATCCAAAAAGAATTAGCTAATATTAATCAAACTATTAATCGTTTGGAAAAGGAAATAAAAGAGCTTAGCAATGATGGATATGAAACAAAATTATCTATAGAAAATATAATTAAACAAATTAATGAATTTGAAAAACATAGAGATAATATACAGGATTCTACTTTTAATAATAAAACAATATATGATGAACAGAAAACCAAGAAGGATAAGTTATTAGATGAGGTTACAGGCTTAAAGATATCTTATGCAGAATTAAAAGAAAAAAAGCACCATATGGAAAGAAATTTAGTGGAGATTTTAAATAAAGAAGAGTCTTTAGCTAGTGATAGAACTTTTAAGATAAATGAGCTTGATGAGATTAAAAAATCTATTGATAATCTACAAAAAAATCTTGAAGAAATTCAAATAGAATTGAAAGATTCTGATGTATTAAAACAACAATATGAATTTAATCTTTCACAAATGAAAGTAAACAAAGAAAATCTGGATACACACTATAGTGAAATAGAAGCTGATCTTAAAAAGATAAATGAAGATATAGGAGAGCTTCAAGAAAGTAAGCATAAAATTGAAATGAAATTAACTCGTTTAGAAACTCAACAAGAATCTCATTTAAACAAGTTATGGGAAGATTATGAAATAAGTTATATGGAGGCTATAGAGTATAAAAACAATGATATAAATATTAATGAAGCATCAAAGCATATAAGAGAGCTTAGAAACAGGTTAAAGGATATAGGTAATGTTAATTTAAATGCCATTGAAGAATATAAAGAAGTACTGAATAGACATGAATTTTTAACTACACAAAAAGAGGATTTGATAGATGCTAAAAATTCTCTTGATAAAGTTATTGAAGAAATGGATAATACAATGCGTATTCAATTTATGGAAAGCTTTGAAAAGATTAAAGTTAATTTTGATGAAGTTTTCAGGCAAATGTTTGGTGGAGGAAGAGCAGATATTAAACTTGAAAATGAAGAAGATGTTTTAACAACAGGAATTGAGATAGTTGCACAACCACCAGGTAAAAAGCTTCAAAATCTCTTGCTTTTATCAGGAGGAGAAAGAGCATTAACAGCTATAGCCTTGTTATTTGCTATTTTAAGAGTAAAGCCTACTCCATTTTGTATACTTGATGAAATAGAAGCAGCTCTTGATGATGCCAATGTATATAGATTTGCAGATTTTCTCAAGGAGTTTTCAACAGAAACTCAATTTATAGTGGTAACTCATAGGAAAGGTACTATGGAAGCTGTGGATGTATTGTATGGAATAACCATGCAGGAAGAAGGAATATCAACATTAGTTTCAGTTAAATTAACAGAAAAAGCTAGCTAGATTGGAGGATAAAATGTTTAAGAAAATAATCTCAAAGTTTAAACAGGAAGAAAATAACAAGCCTAAAGAAAATGTTGAAAAAGACGAAAGTGAACTAACAGAAATTGAAAGTGAAGAGATTAAGTTAGAAAACAAAGATGAGGAAACTGTTGAGGAAATCAATGAAACATTATCTGAAGAAGAAATTACTATTGATGAAAATAACGAAGAAAAGAAAGGTTTTTTTTCAAAATTAAAACAAGGGTTAAGTAAGACTAAGCAAGGTATTGCTGATAAGGTGGATGATGTATTAAAATCTTATAAGAAGGTAGATGAAGATTTATTTGAAGAAATTGAAGAAATTCTAATAACTTCAGATGTTGGAGTAAATACTTCTTTAGAAATTATTGATAGGCTACGAAAAGGAGCTTTAGAAAGAAAAATAACAGAGTCAGAAGATCTAAAGGGATTGCTTAAGGAAATAATGATTGAGATTTTAGATAAAGGTGAAGACCATAAATTAAATATAGCTACTTCACCTACAATTATTCTAGTTGTGGGCGTTAATGGAGTAGGAAAAACTACTTCCATAGGGAAAATAGCCCATAATCTTAAACAGCAAGGCAAAAAAGTTTTGCTAGCTGCTGGGGATACATTCCGTGCAGCTGCTATTGACCAATTGGAAATATGGAGTGAGAGAGTGGGAGTAGATGTTATTAAGCATAAAGAGGGCTCTGATCCTGCTGCAGTAATTTTTGATGCTATTCAAGCCGCCAAAGCAAGAAAAACTGATGTGCTAATTTGTGATACTGCTGGAAGACTTCATAATAAGAAAAATTTAATGAATGAATTAGGTAAGGTTGTAAAGGTTGCTGATAGGGAATTTCCTGAGGCAACTAGGGAAATAATCCTTGTACTAGATGCTACAACTGGACAAAATGCCTTACAGCAGGCAAAAATATTTAAAGATGTTACAGATATTAATGGAATAGTGTTAACTAAGCTTGATGGTACAGCAAAGGGTGGAGTTGTAATGGCTATAAGCAATGAACTTAATATACCTGTAAAGCTAGTTGGTGTAGGAGAAGGGATAAATGATCTTCAAAGTTTTAATGCTATAGATTTTGTTAACGCCTTATTTGGTGATGACAAGTAAAAAGCATTGACATACTTATAAAAGTAATGTAAAATAACATCTGTAAAGTAAAACACCTTTACAGATGAAGTTATATAAGGGAGTGCAAACTATGTTTGATAAAATACTCCAAATAAATTTGTTGCTTGATTTTTATGGACAGCTATTAACTGAAAGACAACAGGATATATTGCAGCTTTATTATACAGATGATTTATCTTTAGGAGAAATTTCAGAGCAGCTGCATATAAGTCGACAAGCTGTATTTGACACAATGAAACGAGCTGAAAAGCTATTATTTGAATATGAGAAAAAATTAGACTTAGTAAATGCATCTATTTATACAAAAAAACAGACACAAAAGATAATTGAAACTGCAGAAGAATTAGAACAAAAAATTCTTCGATTATCAAATGATACTGAAGATATATTGTTAGTTGTGGAAAAGATAAAAGAGATTTCTCAGGATATATTAGAAAAATAACCCTTTAAGAGGTGATAAAATGGTTTTTGAGGGTTTAGCAGATAAGCTTCAAGGTGCTTTACAAAAATTAAAAAGTAAGGGTAAGCTTACAGAAAATGATGTAAAGGAAGCTATGAGAGAAGTTAAAATGGCTTTATTGGAAGCTGATGTTAACTTTAAAGTTGTTAAAGACTTTATTAATAAAGTTAAGGAAAGAGCTGTAGGTAGTGAAGTAATGGAAAGTTTGACCCCTGGTCAACAAGTAATCAAAATTGTAAACGAAGAGCTTACAGCTTTGATGGGAACTACCAATACTAAGCTTACTTTTTCTCCAAAACCCCCAACTATAATTATGTTGGTAGGATTACAAGGAGCAGGTAAGACTACAACAGCAGGAAAACTTGGTGGATATTTAAAGAAAATGGGTAAAAGACCTTTGCTTGTTGCAGGAGATATTTATAGGCCTGCTGCAATAAAACAGCTACAGGTAGTAGGTAGTCAGTTAGATATACCTGTATTTGCTATGGGAGATAAAATCAGTCCTATTGATATTGCAAAAGCCGCTTTAGAGCATGGTAACAAGCATAGTAATGATATAATAATAATTGACACAGCAGGACGACTTCATATAGATGAAGGTCTTATGGATGAACTAGAAAGTATTAAAGCTGGGGTAAGTCCTCAAGAAATTTTACTTGTTGTAGATTCAATGACTGGTCAAGATGCTGTAAATGTGGCAGAAAGCTTTAACGAAAAGCTGGGAATAGATGGTGTTATTTTAACAAAACTAGATGGTGATACCAGAGGTGGTGCAGCTCTATCAGTAAGGGCTGTTACAAATAGACCAATAAAATTTGTAGGTATGGGTGAAAAACTAGATGATTTAGAACCTTTTTATCCAGATAGAATGGCTTCAAGAATATTAGGCATGGGAGATGTACTTAGTCTAATTGAAAAAGCCCAAGCTAATTTTGATGAAGATAAAGCTAGAGAGTTAGAAAAGAAACTAAGGACTCAAGAGTTTACTTTTGATGATTTTTTAGAGCAGCTTCAACAGATGAAAAGCATGGGACCTTTAAGTCAACTACTAGAAATGATACCTGGTGCAAACACTAAGCAATTAAAAAACTTAGATATAAATGAAAAAGAATTCGTACATGTAGAAGCAATGATACAGTCTATGACAAAAGAAGAAAGAAAGAACCCTAGTGTTATTAATGGTAGTAGGCGAAAAAGAATTGCCAAGGGTAGTGGAATGACAGTTAATAAAGTAAATAACTTATTAAAACAATTTGAGCAAACTAAAAAAATGATGAAACAGTTCTCAAATATGGATAAAGGCATGAAAAAAGGTAAAAAACCTAAACTACCTTTCTTTGGAAAATAGTAACACAATTATTAAAAGGAGGTGAAATATATGGCAGTAAAGATAAGATTGAAAAGAATGGGAGCTAAGAAAAAACCTTTCTATAGACTTGTTGTATCAGATTCACGTTCACCAAGAGATGGTAAATTTATTGAAGAAATAGGACATTACAATCCCATTTCAGAACCAGTTCAAGTGAAAATTGATGATGAAAAGGCTATTAAATGGTTAAAAAATGGTGCTCAACCAACTGATACCGTAAAGAGCTTGTTTAAAAAGCATGGTGTTATAGAAAAATTTGAGCAGTCTAAGAAAGCGTAATAATGCTTTCGGGGGGTGTAAAATATTATGGGTGAACTTGTAAAAGTAATAGCTAAAGCTCTAGTAGATAACCCAGATGAAGTATTTATTTCCGAGATTGAAGGTAGCCAGTCCTTAATTGTAGAGCTTAAGGTAGCTCCTGAAGATATGGGAAAAGTTATTGGAAAACAAGGAAGAATAGCTAAAGCTATTAGGACTGTTGTTAAAGCAGCGGCAACTAAAGAAAATAAAAGAGTGGTTGTTGAGATTATTCAATAATAATTAAAGGATTAGGACAACCTAGTCCTTTAATTATTATGTATAAAAAGTATATATTATGAAAAAAATACTAACTAATTACCTTGTATTGGTAGGTGCTTATAATGAAAGAAAACTTTCTGAAAGTAGGACAGATAATAAATACTCATGGGGTACGAGGGGAAATGAAAGTGTATCCTTTAACTGATTATAAAGAGCGATTTGAAGAACTAGAGTATGTATATCTTGAAGATTCTATAGCTCATAAAAAAATATATATAGATAATGTTAAATATAAGAACAATATAGTAATTCTTAAAGTTAAGGGAATAGAAAGTTTAAATGATGCAGAAAAATTAAAAACTAAATATATATTTATAGATAGAGCTGATTCAAGAAAATTACCTGAGGATACTTTCCTTGTAGCTGATTTAATTGGTTTAAAGGTATATACTGAACAAAACGAATTAATTGGAACTATAAATGATGTTATTCAGTCAGCAGGTAATGATATATATGAGATTATAGACTATAATAATCCATCAAAAAAGATATTAATTCCAGCAGTAGGGGAATTTATTAAAGAAGTTGATCTGGAAAAGGGAATTATAGTTAATGTAATAGAAGGTTTAATAGAATGAAAATAAATATTCTTACACTTTTCCCAGGAATGTTTAATGGCCCAATGGGAGAAAGCATAATAGGTAGAGCTGAGGATAATGGTTTTGTAAAAATAAATTTAATAGATATACGAGACTATAGTGATAATAAGCATAAAAGCGTCGATGATTATCCCTATGGTGGAGGGCCTGGAATGGTAATGCAGGCACAACCCTTATTTAAGGCTTTAGAATCAATTGATGCTAAATCTGGCAGAATTATTTATATGTCACCAAAGGGAAAGACTCTAAATCAAGAGCTTGCTACCAAGTTATCAAAAGAAAATAATATGACAATTATATGTGGCCACTATGAGGGTATAGATCAAAGGGTAATAGATCATTGGGTTACAGATGAAATATCCATAGGAGATTATGTTTTGACTGGTGGAGAACTACCAGCGATGGTCTTAACTGATTCAATTGTTAGATTAATACCAGGTGTGTTAGGACAAGAAGAATCTTTTAAAGATGAGTCGTTTTTTTCTGGACTTTTAGAATATCCACAATATACTAGACCAAGTGAATACAATGGATTAAAAGTACCTAGTGTATTGCTATCTGGAAATCACAAAGTGATTGATGAATGGAGAAAAGAAGAATCCCTTAAAATAACAAAGATCAATAGACCAGATTTATTTGAAAAATACATAAAAAGTAAAGAGCTTACAAAAGAAGAAAAAAAGATTATTGATTCTATTATAGAAAACAATGCAAAAAAATAGACTTGTATGATGTTTATTATTATGATATAATCTTATGGGTGTAATACGGACGGTCCTCTATTATTAAGAATATGAACGTCTAAGAAGGAAGGAGGAATCATTATGGATATTATAAGAGCTATTGAGCAAGAACAGTTAAAGCCTGAGATACCTAATTTTAATGTTGGTGACACTGTTAAAGTGCATTTAAAGGTTAAGGAAGGTACTAGAGAAAGAATTCAGATATTTGAAGGTTTTGTTCTTAAAAGACAAAATGGTGGAGCTAGAGAAACTTTCACAGTAAGAAGAATTTCTTACGGTGTAGGTGTTGAAAGAACTTTACCTGTACATTCTCCAAAAATCGAAAAGATTGAAGTTGTGAGAAAAGGAAAAGTTAGAAGAGCTAAGCTTAACTATCTTAGAGAAAGAACAGGTAAAGCAGCTAAAATTAAAGAAAAGAAAAGATATTAATTTACTACTAGAGGGGCTGATTTCAGTCCCTTTATGTATTTAATCATAAAGTTTTGGAAGGTAAAATATGGGTTATGGATAAAAATATATTAACTAAATTAATTAAAAATCTTATTATAGCTTTAATTATAGCCATAGCTTTAAAAGTTCTTTTTATAGACTTTATACAAGTAGATGGAAAATCTATGTTTAATACATTAAAGGATGGAGAAAAGCTACTGCTTAATAAAGTAGTGTATAAATTAAGAGAGCCTCAAAAAGGCGAAATTATTATTTTTGAGTATCCTTTAGATAAGAAAGATCAAATGATAAAAAGAGTTATAGCAATAGAAGGTGATACCATTGAAATAATTCAAGGAAAGGTTATAGTAAATGGGGTCAAACTGTCAGAGGATTACATAAGAGAAGAAACCTTAGAGAATCTTGGAAGGAAAGCTGTGCCTAAAAATACTATTTTTGTATTAGGGGATAATAGAAACAATAGTAAGGATAGTAGATTTGAAGATATAGGTTTTATTCCTCAAAAACTTATTAAAGGTAAGGCAATGTATGTAATTTGGCCATTTGAAAATATACGGAAAATACGCTAGTGAATAAATGAGGTGTAAATTGTGCATATAAATTGGTATCCTGGACATATGAAAAAAACAATGGAATTAATTCAAAGTAATTTAAAGCTTGTAGATGTTGTAGTAGAGCTTTTAGATGCTAGAATTCCCAATAGTAGTAGAAATCCCAAGATTAATAATATTGTTGGGGATAAGCCTAAGGTTATAGCCCTTAATAAAAGTGATTTATCAAATTCATCTGTTACCACAAGCTGGATAAGCTATTATAAGGATAACGGTATAAACGCCATACCTATAAATTCAATTACAGGTTATGGACTGGATACTCTTTTAAAGGAAGTAGAAGAGGTAGCTAGACCTAAGATGGAACATTTAATAAGCAAGGGAATGCGAAAACGTCCAATTCGTATTATGATTGTTGGTATACCCAATGTGGGAAAATCTTCTTTGATAAATAAATTGACTAAAAAGAAAAGTACTAAAACAGGAGATAGGCCAGGTGTTACCAAGGGAAAACAATGGGTTAGACTTAAAGGAAATATAGAGCTACTAGACACACCAGGAGTCTTGTGGCCTAAGTTTGAAGATGAAGAGGTAGGGCTTAAGCTAGCTTTTACCGGCTCAATTAAGGATGAAGTTTTGGATATTGAGACAATTGCATTAAAGCTAATTGAATATCTAGGCAATACATTTGGAGATTTGATAATGGAAAGATATAAGCTTGATAAAATCGAACCTACTCCTTTAGAAAATATGGAAATGATCGCAAAGAAAAGAGGCTGTATTCTTGGTGGTCAGAAGATAGATTATATGAGGGTATCTAATATTATTATAGATGAATTTCGGAGTGGGAAAATTGGAAAAATATCTTTAGAATTACCGGATAAAGCTTGAAAGTTGAAGGTTGAATGTTAAGATCAAAGGCAAGATCAAGGGCAAGATCCTTCGCATTCGCTCAGGATGACATTTGGGAGGTTTATTTTGATCTGTCATCCTGAGTGAATACGAAGGATCTTCTTTTAAGGTTTAAGGTTTTTTCTTTCAACTTTCAACATAAAAAAAATATCTTTCTCCTAAAAGATATTTTTTTCTTTTTCTACAAATTATGCCATCTATAGTTTTTGTGATAAAATAGTAAAAAAAACATAAGGAGCTTTTATGGAACTAGAAAAATTAAGTGTTAAAGAAATAGATAAGTTTATGAAAGAAGTGGATGTTTTAGACTACCCTCAATATATTCCTAAGTTATTAGAAGATAAAAGACAATCAATTCAAAAGTTGGGTAGTAAGTTTAAAAATAATTATAAGAAATATCATGAAGAATATGAAAGAGTTATGAATTTATGGAAATATGAAAACTATGTTTATGATAATGGCTATAATTTAGTTGCCGGTCTTGATGAAGCAGGAAGAGGACCTTTAGCTGGACCTGTTGTTGCAGCAGCAGTAATTCTTCCAAAGGGCTTATTTATAGAAGGAATAAATGATTCTAAAAAAATATCAAAAACAAAAAGAGAAAATATCTATAATATCATACAAAAAGAAGCTATAGGCGTGGGTATAGGTGTAGTAGATAATGAGACTATTGATAAAATAAATATTTTAAATGCCACAAAACTGGCTATGACTCAAGCAATTAAAAAATTACTCCAATCTCCAGAGTTTTTATTAATTGATGCTTTAGAGTTGCCAAATATTGCTATAGACCAAAAACCTCTTATTCAAGGAGATAGTAAAAGTATTTCAATTGCAGCAGCTTCAATTATAGCCAAGGTTTTTAGAGATAAAGCAATGGTGGAATACAGTAATTTGTATCCAGATTATAATTTTGATGTTCATAAGGGCTATGGCACTGCAAAACATTATGAGGCTATAAGAAAGTATGGAATCACCCCTATCCACAGAAAAACATTTTTAAAAAGTATGGTGAAGGGCTATGAAAATAGAACATCTTATTAATTCAAAGCAAGTAGGAGAATCTAAAAACAAGGAAGGCACTAGTTATAAGCTAGGCCAGCTTATTCGTGCTAAAATAGTTGAAGTAATTAGTGAAAACAATTTAATACTGAAAGATACAAATGGAAATATATTTAATGCTAAAAGTGAATTAAATATATATAATTCTGGGTCGGATTATATTGAATTTACTGTTACTAATATTAAAGATGATACTGTATACATAAAAATGTTATCTAAAGAAAGCAGTACTAATGATGATAAAATATCAACCTTATTAAGGGATATGGGTTTAAAACTTAATAAAGATAATATAGATTTAGTTAAACAGCTTATAAAATATGGACTTCCTCTTACGAAAGATAATATTACTTATATGCAGAAGATAAAAACCTCTTTTACAAAGACATTGGAAATTTTTAATAATAATAAGATTGTTTTAACAGATAAGCTTAGAGATACAAATATTATAGAAGTATTAAAGGAAGTACTTAAATACGATAAAACACAAATTTCAAAAGATAATGTACAAAAAAATGGAACTCAGACCACAAGCTTTGATACATACAATATAGATTATAATAAATTAGCTTTTTTACAAAAAAATAATTTTACCATGAACTTATCTAATTTAGATCAGATAAGAAATATAATTTTAGAAGAATTTTCTTTTGAAAAGCAAATAAATTCTCTGATACATACTCTACAAAAAGATATGTCAACTATTCATATGGCTAACGCGTTAAAAGAAATTTCAACTGAGCTTAGGAATATGATTTTTGATAAAAAAATAGATGCTGGGGAAATCTTTAAAAAACTTACAAACAATATATTGAACATATCAGCAAATATTGAAAAAGGAAAAAGTGATGAAAATCTTTCTGCTCAATTAGATAGTGTAAAAAATAGTTTAGAGTTTATTGGAAAAATTAATCAATTTCAGACATTTTTACAATTACCTCTTTTATTAGAGAACCAACAAAAAAAGCTAGAATTATATGTTTTAAAAAACAATAAAAATTCCAAGCTACAATTAAATCAAAATTTCAAAATTTTTCTATCTTTAAACACCAATTATCTAAATACCGTTCAAGCTATGATAGAAACTGACTTGAAAAATATGAATATAAAGTTTTTTTTAGATAACGAAGAGGATAAAAAATTTTTTTTGAAATTTGATAACAAATTGAAATCTATAATAGGGAATATAGGATATGATAACGCAAATATTGATTTTACTGTAACTGATAGTAAAATGAATCTGTTAACTTTTGAAGAAAAATATAGTCAATATAAATTGAATTCTATAGATGTAAAGGTGTGATTTAGATGACTCAAAAAAAAGAGCTTGCTGCAGCTATTAAATATGATTCTAATAAAGATGATGCTCCAATTATTCTCGCCAAGGGACAAGGGGAAACTGCAAAGAGAATAACAGAGAAGGCTAAAGAGTCAGATATACCATCCTATAAAGATGAAAAGCTGGCAAAGCAATTAATGAGTCTATCTGTAGGACAAGAAATCCCTTCAGATCTTTATCAGGCAGTGGCAGAGGTACTGGCTTTTATTATAGATATTGATGAATTAAGAGGTAGTGAAAATGTCTAAGTATAAGAAAACTTTAGGTAAAACAGGAGAAGATATAGCTGCAAAATATCTGGAAAACAAGGATTACAAGATTATTATTAGAAACTTTAGTTGCAGATTGGGAGAAATAGATATTATAGCTTATAAAGACAATACATATGTTTTTATAGAGGTGAAAACAAGAAAAACACTACTCTTTGGTAGACCTTGTGAAGCTGTTGATTATACTAAGAAAAAGCATTTGTATAATGTAGCTCAATATTTTATACAAAAAAACAGATTAAAGGGATGCAATTTTAGATTTGATATTATAGAAGTTATAGCAACTTCAAACTTTAAGATAAATCATATAGAAAATATAGACCTATAAAAATTTTTTTGCAAAAAATAAACAGAAAATTAATATTATTCCAAAAAAATAAAGGAGAAAAAAGAAAAATATTGAAATATAATGTAAGTATATAGTTGTAAGGCGGGGAGGTAAAATATTTGCTTTCAAGGATACAAAGTTGCGTGCTAAATGGATTAGATGGAAGTATTACAGAAGTAGAAGTTGATATTTCTAATGGTTTGCCAGCTCTTAATATAGTAGGACTACCAGATACTGCTGTTAGAGAGTCAAAAGAACGAATACGATCAGCTATAAAAAATTCAGGTTTTGATTTTCCTATGAGGAGAATAACAATAAATTTAGCACCAGCTAATACAAAAAAAGAAGGTACACATTTTGATTTGCCTATGGCATTTGGAATATTAGAGGCTTCAAATCAGATTAATTCAAGCTTTATAAGAGAATTTGCCTTTATAGGGGAGATGTCATTAAATGGGAAATTAAATAGGATTACTGGTGCACTACCGTTGGTTATTGCACTTAGAAATCAAGGTATAAAAAAAATAGTTCTTCCTTATGAAAATGTAGGAGAGGCGGCTATAATAAAGGACATAGAGGTCTACCCCTTTAGTAATCTTAATGAGATAATTGATTTTTTCCAAAAGGGGCCAAATTTGTATTTACCTTATAAGGTTAATGCTGAAATAAAAGATAAAATCAAGGAACTTGATACTGAAGATTTTTCCGATATTATTGGACAGGATAGTGTTAAAAGAGCTTTTCAGATAGCAGCAGCAGGAGGACATAATATCCTGATGATAGGTCCTCCCGGGTCAGGTAAGACAATGATAGCTAGAAGAATGCCATCCATATTACCAACTATGTCTTATGAGGAAAGTCTTGAGGTAACAAAAATATATAGTGTTGCAGGTGAGTTAAATAATTCTTCTTTGATAATCCGTAGACCCTTTCGGTCTCCCCATCACACTATATCAAATGTTTCACTGGTAGGTGGGGGAAGGATACCCAAACCTGGGGAGGTATCTTTAGCACATTATGGGGTTTTGTTTTTAGATGAATTACCAGAATTTCAGAAAAATGCCCTGGAAGTATTAAGACAGCCTATGGAAGATGAATATGTGACTATTTCTAGGGTTAATGCCTCTACAACATTTCCAACAAAATTTATTTTAGTGGGCAGTATGAACCCTTGTCCCTGTGGATATTTTGGTGACTCTACTCATCAATGTAGCTGTACACCTATTCAAATAAAGCGATATTTATCAAAAATTTCAGGTCCTTTATTAGACAGGATAGATATTCATATAGAGGTTTTTCCAATAAAGTATGAAGAATTAAATTCAGAAATTAATTCAGCTACTTCAGCTGAATTAAAAGAAAAATTAGAGAAAGCGCGTTTAATTCAAATCCAAAGGTATAAGAATGATAATATACTTTTTAATTCTCAATTAACACCAAGGTTAATAAAAAAATATTGTAAGCTAGGTAGTTCACAAAAAGGTCTAATGAAAGAAGCTTTTAATAAAATGGGATTAAGTGCTCGTGCTCATAACAGGATTATTAAACTTTCACGTACTATAGCAGATTTAGAAGAAAAGGAAACCATTGATGTATCTCATTTAGCAGAAGCTATTCAATATAGAAATCTGGATAAGAAGTTCTGGAATAATTGATATGGGTGATAAAATGGATGAAAAAGATTATATTTTGTGGTTAAGTAATGTAGAAGGAGTTGGAGTTAAAACTTTAGAAAAACTAATAAGATATTATGGTAGTGGAAAGAATATTTTTAATTCATCGACAAATAATCTCTACTCTTTTAAGGGAATACCCCAGTCTACAATTGAAAATATATTAAAAAATAAAAATGTTGAGTATATAGAAAAGCTTAAATGTAATTTTAATAAGAATTCTATAGAAGTGTTATCTAAGACTGAAGAAGATTATCCTGAAAATTTAAAGAATATTTATGACCCTCCCTATATATTGTATAAAAAAGGGTATATAAGTGAAAAAGATAATAATGCAATAGCTATAGTAGGTTCTAGAAATCCATCACCTTATGGAAAATGGGCAGCTTATAAATTTGCCAGTGAGTTGGCAAGAATAGGTATAACAATAATTAGTGGTTTGGCATATGGCATTGATACAGTTGCCCACAAAGGTGCTATTGAAGGAGGAGGTCGGACCATTGCCGTTTTAGGGTGTGGAATAGATATATGTTATCCCAAAAGCAATTTCAACTTAATGAGAAATATTCCTAATTCAGGTTCGATAGTTTCTGAATATAGCATGGGAATTCAACCTGTTGCAGGTCATTTTCCAGCAAGAAATAGAATAATTAGTGGGCTTGCGAAAGGGGTTATTGTTATTGAGGCAGCAGAAAGAAGTGGTTCATTAATAACTGCTGAGTTTGCATTAGACCAAGGAAGAGAGGTTTTTGCAGTCCCTGGAAATATAAATAGCCCTTTAAGTAAAGGAACTAATAAGTTAATAAAAGAAGGCGCTAAGCTAGTTAATACTATAGAGGATATTTTAGAAGAGCTAGACTTGATTGTAGAAAATAAAAAAAGTGAAAAAAATAAAGTAGAATTAAGCAGTAAAGAAAATGAAATTTATAAATTTATTAAAGAAAAACAGCCAATTCCATTTGATGTGATTTTTAGCCAATTTAAACTTAATATTAATGAATTAAGCAGTATAATAACTATATTAGAATTAAAAGGATTGATTGAGCAATTGCCGGGAAAAATAATAATATTAAAATAGTTTTTTAAAAATATTTTGAAATTTGTTTTTTATTTTGATATAATTACAATTGCTTTGTAAGATGGAGGTGGAAATGTGGCAAAATCCTTAGTTATTGTTGAATCGCCAGCAAAAGCAAAAACCATAGAAAAATTTCTCGGGAAAAATTATAAAGTTGTAGCCTCTGTTGGACATGTGAGAGATCTTCCAAAAAGTAAAATGGGTATAGATGTTGATCATAATTATGAGCCTAACTATATAACGATTAGAGGTAAAGGTCCAGTTATAAAGGAACTTAAAAAAGAATCAAAAAAAGCGAAAAAGGTTCTTTTAGCAACTGACCCTGACCGTGAAGGAGAAGCCATTTCGTGGCATCTAAGTAATATCTTAGATATAAATCCTGAAGAAAAGTGTAGAATAGAGTTTAATGAAATAACTAAAAATGCTATTAAAAACTCTATTAAAAAACCTAGAGAAATAGATTTGAATTTGGTTGATTCACAGCAAGCAAGACGTATACTGGATAGATTGGTTGGCTATAGTATAAGCCCTTTGCTTTGGAGAAAGATAAGAAAAGGCTTAAGTGCAGGTAGAGTTCAATCAGTTACAACAAAAATTATTTGTGATAGAGAAAAAGAAATTGAGAAGTTTGAACCTAAGGAATATTGGAGCTTATTATTAAAGGTTTTTTCAAAAGAAGAAAAAAGTGAAATGGAAGCAAAGTTTCATGGAACAGCAAATGAGAAAATTGAGTTAAATAATTATCAAGAGGTTGAAGATGTTCTTGGAAAAATTGATGAAGATGGATATATAGTATCTTCAGTAAAAAGAAGAGAAAAGAAAAGAAATCCATATCCACCATTTACTACAAGTAGTCTTCAGCAAGAAGCTGCCAATAGATTAGGCTTTAGCACGAAAAAAACAATGATTATAGCCCAACAGCTTTATGAAGGTGTTGACATTAAAGGTGAAGGCTCTGTCGGTCTAATTACTTATATTAGAACAGATTCCACGAGAATTTCTGAAGATGCTAAAAATGAGGTTAAGGAATATATAAAAACTCAACTTTCAGAAGAATATTTAGCTGAAGAAGAAAAGATTGTGAAAAAGAATAAAGATGCCCAAGATGCCCATGAGGCAATAAGACCAACTGCTATAATAAAAGACCCCCAAACAATTAAAGATTCTTTGAGTAATCAACAATATAAATTATATAAGTTGATTTGGGAACGTTTTCTTGCTAGTCAAATGAAACATGCAGTATATGATACATATTCTGTTGAAATTACCAATAATGATTATTTGTTTAAAGCATCAGGTTCAAAACTTATTTTTGAAGGATTTTTAAAGATATATACCTATGCCTCTGTAACAGATAATGAAATACCTGAAGTAAAAGAAGGTCAAAAATTATCCTTTGAATCTTTTGTTCCTAAACAACATTTTACTCAACCGCCACCTAGATTTACTGAATCTACATTAGTAAAAGAATTAGAGGAAAAAAACATTGGTCGTCCTAGTACTTATGCACCAACAATATCTACAATACTTAGTAGAGGTTATGTTGAAAAAGAAAATAAAGCATTAAAGCCTACAGAGTTGGGTATAATTGTAAATGAATTGTTGGAAGAATATTTTAAAGATATTGTGGATAACCACTTTACAGCAGAGCTAGAAGAAAAGCTAGATTTAATAGAGGATGGAAAACTAGAGTGGGCTGAAGTAATAGATTCTTTTTATAAACCTTTTTACAATACCTTAAAACATGCAGAGGAAGAGATTCAAAAAATTGAAATTGAAGAAGAAACAGATGAAATATGTGAAGAATGTGGCAAAAATATGATTATAAAATATGGAAGATTTGGAAAGTTCTTGGCTTGCTCAGGATATCCAGAATGTGAACATACAAGACCTATTGTAAACAAAATAGGAGTGCAGTGTCCTAATTGTGGAGGAGATATCGTTCAAAGGCGCTCCAAAAAAGGAAGATTGTTTTATGGATGTGGTAACTTTCCAAATTGCAACTTTGTTTCTTGGAACAAACCAATAAATGAAAAATGTCCTGAGTGTGCTTCACTACTTCAACAAAGAGTGAAAAAAGACAAAGTAGTAATACAATGTCCTAATAAAGAGTGTAAATATAAAAGAGAAGAAGAAAGAGAATTATAAAAAATATATAAAAGTACTTAAGAAGAATTGAGGAGGATTAACAAATGGCAAATACATTATTAGAAAAAACAAGAAAATTAAATGGTATACTTCAACAAACAGGAAATGAACCCGTATCTTTTATGGATATATGTAAAATTTTAAGTGAGGTACTAGACTCTAATGTTTACGTTGCAAGTAAAAAAGGAAAGGTTTTAGGTGCAAGCTTGTCTGATAGTTCAGACTGTCCAGTAATAAAAGATCCAGAAACAGGTGAAGATGTTTTTCCAAAAGAGTATAATGATGAACTATTAAAAATAACTGAAACAAAAGCTAATATTACTGGAGATGACTTAATTCTAATATTTAAATATGATGTAGAGAGTTATAAAAAGCTAGCTACTGTAGTACCTATAAATTCTAGTGATGCTAGATTGGGAACTTTAATTTTAGCTAGACATGATAATAGCTTTACAGATGAAGACTTAGTTTTAGCAGAATATAGTGCTACTGTTGTGGGAATGGAAATTTTAAGATCTAAAAGTGAAGTGATTGAAGAAGAAGCTAGAAAAAAAGCAGTTGTACAAATGGCAATTGGTACTCTTTCTTATTCTGAGCTAGAAGCCGTAGAACATATTTTCCAAGAATTAGATGGAACTGAAGGTCTTTTGGTTGCTAGTAAAATAGCAGATAGAGTTGGAATAACTAGATCAGTAATTGTTAATGCCTTAAGAAAGTTTGAAAGTGCTGGAGTTATTGAATCAAGATCTCTAGGAATGAAAGGAACCCATATAAAAATACTAAATGAAAAATTAACTGATGAACTTAATAAATTGAAAAAGTAAATGTATGTATACCTAAAAGGCAGTTCAAGTAACTGCCTTTTTTATATGCAGTAAAGTTAGGGGCTACTAACTACTAACCAAGACCGGGACTCTAGTCCTAAAAATGGAAAAAAGACAAAATACGACAAGAGAACACAGTATCTTGCGGTATAATTTAGTGTGAAATTAATTACTACTTGAAGGAAAATACAAAAATATGACGAATAATGTTATAATTAGGTGAATTGTGTTTGGGAGTACTTTATGGAGGTATTAATATGCTGGATAAATCATTTAAAAATATTAACTTGCTAGAAAGGTCTTTAAACGGGTCCTGGTTAAGGAATGAAGTAGTATCTAATAATATTGCAAACGTGAATACTCCTAACTTTAAAAGACAAGAAGTTAAATTTGAAGAATATCTAAGTGAAAGTATATCAAATTTATCTATTGAAGCTAGGACTACTAATAGTAAGCATATACAAATTAACGGAGGTTCCAAAAACCAACCAGTGGTAGTTACAGATTCTAACAGTAAAGTAAGAAAAGATGGAAACAACGTAAATATTGATGTGGAAATGGCTAGATTGGCAAAAAACTCTCTGTATTATAATACAGTATCTCAAAGAGTATCAAGCTATTTTAATAAGTTAAGGCTTGTAACTAAAGATGGGAGGTAGTTTAGATGGGATTATTTAAGTCTATAGATATAAGTGCATCTGGGTTATCAGCTGAAAGATTGCGTATGGATATAATTTCTAAAAATATTGCTAATGCAAATACGACTAGGACTAGTAGTGGTAGTCCTTACAGAAGGCAAGTACCAATATTTAGTGAGGCCTCTTCAGGTAGAACTTTTTCAGAAAGCTTAAAGAGAGCAATGAATTCTGAAAGCATAGGAAATGGAGTTGAAGTAACTGCTATAAAAGAAGATAAAACACCATTTAAAAAAGTATATGATCCTGGACATCCTGATGCTGATAAGAAAGGTTATGTTCAAATGCCCAATGTTGATATAGTTACAGAAATGGTCAATATGATTTCCGCTACTAGAGCGTATGAGGCAAATGTTACAATAATGAACTCTACAAAGAGTATGGCTTTAAAGGCTCTTGAGATTGGAAGATAAAGGATTATTAGGAGGATTTATTAATGAATATTAACAGGGTTTTAAATACACTTGAATCTCCATTAGTAAAGAGTAATAAAAAACAAGAGGGAGACTTTGCAAGCTTTATTAAAAGTTCTATTGCACAAGTAAATGATCTTCAAATAAACTCAGCAAAACAGGATGCACTTTTTGCTGCGGGAAAGGTTGATAATATTCATGAGGTAATGATAGCTGCTCAAAAATCTGAAATAGCTTTACAGTTCACCTTGGAGATTAAAAATAAAGTAATAGATGCGTATAAAGAAATAATGAGACTACAAGTATAAGATTTTAGAAGTTGAATGAGGTGACAAAATGGGCAGCACTTTAGAACAGATAAAGGGACAATTAAATGAATTTTATCAATCCATAAATACAAAACAAAAGATTAGAATTGGAGCTAGTATTATACTGATTTTGATTAGCATGACATTACTGTTTTATTTTACTTCAAGACCAGAATATGTGACTTTGTTCCAAAATCTATCATCTAAAGAAGCTGGAGAAATTACTCAAACCCTTGATGGATTAGGTATATCATGGAAAAGTGGTGAATCTCCAAATTCTATTTTGGTGGCAAAGGAAGATTATAATAAAGCAAATATGAATCTAGCAGTAGAAGGCTTTCCAAGAGAAAGATTCTCCTATGAGGATTTTTTAAATAACAGTAGTATAACAATGACTAATGAAGAAAAAAACCAAAGACTTCTTATAGCGCAAAAAAATTCACTAGCTAGTACAATAGAAGAAATAGATGGCATAAAGGCTGCGTGGGTGGATTTAAGTGTTGCAGAAGATAGTAATTTTTTAATGAATGACCAAAAATCTAAAGCCTCTGTATTTGTGGAGTTAGATGCAGGTAGAACTTTAGATGGGCAGCAGGTTAATGGAATAGTCGCTTTAGTTTCTAATTCTGTAAAAGGACTGGAGTCTGATAACGTATCAGTTGTAGATAATAGAGGAATAGTTTTAAATGATCAAAAAGGAGATGCTTCTTTTGATGCATCAACCCAACTGACTATGCAAAAACAAATTCAAAAGGATTTAACTAATAGTATAAATCAATTTTTATCAACAGTTTATGGTCAAGGAAATGTTGCTGTAATGGTTAATGTAGCTTTAGACTTTGATAGTGAGGTTACAGAGAAACAAGCATTTTCTCCGCCAATAGAAGGAGAAACAAATGGATTAGTAAGAAGTATGAGTGACTTACAAGAAAAAGTGATAAATGGAGCTACAGGTGGAGCACCAGGTACGGATACAAATACTCAGGATATTACAGAGTATATAGAAAATAATGAAAATGCTTCTACATATGATAAGGCAAATAAAACTATAAATTATGAATTGAACCAAATCAACCAAAAAATTGTTAAGGCCCAAGGCCAAGTAAAGGATATAACTGTAGCTGTAATTCTTAATAGAGAATCATTAGTTGATCAGGAACTAACAGACGAGCATAAAGAAAAAATTATTAACTTAGTATCTGCAGCTTCAGGGCTTAGTACTAAGGTTGTAGAAGTTATGGCACAGGACTTTGACACTACTCTAGCTGATGAATTTGAAAGAGCTCAACAAATTACCACTAATGATAATATTCTTGGAAATATTCCATTGTGGTCATTAGGAATAATTGGGGCTATGTTAATTGGTGGAATTGGTTTTTCTATATATAGTATAAGATCAAGAAAAAAAGAAGTTGAGGATTTTGCAAGTAATACTACTGAGTATGAACAAAAAGATATTGATGAAATTGATTTAGAGCTAAGTGAAAAATCAGAATACAAAAAGCAAATAAACAAATTTGTTGATAGGAATCCTGAGGCAGTGGCTCAGTTATTAAAAACATGGCTAAATGAAGATTAGGAGTGTAATTAATGAGTCGTAAAGGGGAAATAGGTGGAAAAGAAAAGGCTGCAATGTTATTAATTGCTTTAGGACCAGACAAGTCCGCAAGAGTCTTTCAACACTTACAAGAAGATGAAATAGAAGAACTGACACTAGAAATTGCAAATATGCGAAAAATAGCACCTGGGGAAAAAGACAAGGTATTGGAAGAATTTTATCAAATATGTCTTGCTCAGGAGTATATCTCTGAGGGAGGTATAAATTATGCCAAGGATATTTTAGAAAAAGCCTTAGGTTCTCAAAAGGCATTTGACATAGTTAACAAGCTTACTGCGTCTTTACAAGTTAGGCCCTTTGATTTTGTTAGAAAAGCTGATGCGAATCAATTGATAAATTTTATACAAAGTGAGCATCCTCAAACAATCGCATTAATATTAGCTTATTTAACACCCCAACAAGCAGGACAGATTTTATCTGCTCTGCCACAATCAAAACAAAGTGAAGTCGCCCAACGGATAGCTATTATGGATAGAACTTCACCAGAGATTATTAAAGAAGTGGAAAATGTTCTTGAAAGAAAGTTGTCATCGATGGTAACTCAAGACTATACCTTAGCTGGTGGAGTGGAGTCTATTGTTGATATACTAAATTCTGTAGATAGAGGAACTGAGAAGTTCATTATTGAAACTTTAGAAATAAAAGATATAGAATTGGCTGAAGAAATTAAAAAGAGAATGTTTGTATTTGAAGATATTGTTAATCTTGATAGCACTTCAATTCAGAGATTTATTCGTGAAGTTGAAAATAATGAGTTGGCAGTAGCACTTAAAGGCGCTACTGATGAAGTAAAGGATATTATATTTAATAATATGTCTAAGCGTATGGCAGAGATGATAAAGGAAGATATGGAGTTTATGGGTCCTGTTAGACTAAGAGATGTAGAAGAATCCCAACAAAAGATAGTAGGTATTATAAGAAATCTAGAAGAAGCTGGCGAAATAATTATATCTCGAGGAGGAGGAGATGAAATAATTGCGTAGAATAGTAAAATCCTCTGACATTTCAATGGTAGATATAAAGAATTTAGGAGAGAGTTATTTTGAGACTCAGGACAATAACAAGGAAAAACATAATAAATTTAAAAATGAAATAGATAAAAAAATCCTTGAAGCAGAAAAAGATATAAATAAAAAATTAACTAATGCTAATAAGCAGGCAGAGCTTATTATAAGTGAAGCCTATGAAGATTCTAAAAAAATATTTGAAAATGCCAAAAAAGAAGGTTATGAGGAGGGATTTTCAAAAGGACAAGACGAAGGTAGAGTTAAAGCTGATAAAGTTATACAGGAGGCTTTAGAAATAAAACAAAATTTAATAAAAACCAAAAAAGAAATGGCAAGAAAGTTAGAACATCAAATTGTTGAGTTAGTAATTGATAGTGTAGAAAAAATATTATCTAAAAAATTAGATGAAGAAGAGGATACTATCTTAGGCTTAATAAAACAGGGTTTAGATAAATGCACTTATACAGATTCTTTGATTTTAAGAGTAAGCCCCCAAGACTATGATTATGTTGTAGAAGTGAAAGATAAAATCCTTTCTCTTGCTGAGAATATAGAAGATATTACGATTAAAAAAGATGGATCATTGAAAAAAGGTGCTTGCATATTAGATACAGTTTCAGGAAGTATTGATTCTAGTATTAAAACCCAATTAGATAATATTAAAAAATTGTTTAAGGAACTACTTGGAAATGAGTGATTTTATTTAATGATAAATTTGGAAAAATATCAAATTACCATAAAAAATTCTAACCTTATAAAATACAGTGGTAAGGTTTCACAAGTTATTGGACTAACAATTGAATCTATTGGTCCAGCAGTTAAACTAGGTGAAATATGTCATATATATCCATTAAAAAAAGATACTCCAATAAAGGCAGAAGTAGTGGGATTTAAAGGTTCAGTAGTATTACTAATGCCTTTAGGGGAAATGGATGGTATAGGACCTGGAAGCAAAGTCATGGCTACAGATGAGATGTTATCAGTTAATGTTGGAGATGAATTGTTAGGAAGAATATTAGATGGTTTAGGAGAACCAATTGATGATTTAGAAAAATCAATCTTGTCAGAGAGATATCCTGTAAACAATAAGCCACCACATCCTTTAAAACGAAAAAGAGTAGATGAAATCCTATCTTTAGGAATAAAAACATTAGATGGATTATTAACCTGTGGTGTAGGACAAAGAATGGGTATATTTGCAGGCAGTGGAGTAGGCAAAAGTACTTTAATGGGTATGATAGCTAGAAATACAAATGCAGACATAAATGTTATTGCACTAATTGGTGAAAGAGGTAGAGAGGTCAAGGAATTTTTAGAAAAAGATTTACAAGAAGTAGGGCTTAAAAAATCTATTTTAATAGTTGCTACTTCTGATCAGCCAGCTTTAATTAGAATGAAAGGAGCATTAATAGCAACATCCATTGCTGAATATTTTCGAGATAAAGGTAAAAATGTGTTGTTTTTGATGGATTCTTTAACAAGATTTTCTATGGCCCAAAGAGAAGTAGGCTTGGCTGTAGGAGAGCCACCAGTAACAAGGGGTTATACACCTTCAGTTTTTGCAGTACTTCCTAAACTATTGGAAAGAACGGGGAACTCTGAAAAAGGTTCTATTACAGGCTTGTATACTGTTTTAGTAGATGGTGATGACTTAAATGAACCTATAACAGATACAGTTAGAGGAATACTAGATGGTCATATTGTATTATCAAGAAAAATAGCAAATAAAAACCATTACCCTGCAATAGATGTTTTGGCTAGTGTAAGTAGAATCATGCCAAACTTAGTGAGCCAAACCCATATAGAACTAGCTAACAAAATGAAAAATATTTTAGCTACATATAAAGAGGTAGAGGATTTAATCAATATTGGAGCTTATGTTAGAGGCACTAACAAAGAAGTAGATTATGCAGTTGAAAAAATTGATTATATAAATGAATTTTTAAAACAAGATACAAATGAAAAAATTGATTATAAAACAGTAGTAAATCTAATGGAAAGTATACTTTCATAGAGGTGTAAAATTTGAAAAAATTTGATTACAGATATAATAATATTTTAGAGTTCAAAAAAAAGAAAGAAAGTTCAATTAAAAGTGAATTAAGTAATGCAATTAAAGTCTTAGAGGATAAAGAAAAGAGGCTAGTACAATTAAAATCAAATAAGGTAGATTGTTATAAAAATATTGAAGAATTAGTAACAGTTGGTACTAGTGTTGAACAACTTAAAAATTATAATTCCTATATATTAAATTTAGACAAAAAAATACAGGTTAATTTAGATATTATACATAAGCAAAATACTGAGGTTAAAAGCATCCGGTTTAAACTTTTAAATACTTCAAAAGAAGTAAAGGTTTTTGAAAAGCTTAAAGAAAATTATAAAGAAGAATATATATATGAAGAATCAAAGGAAGAAGAGAAATTAACAGATCAGCTAGTAACTTATAAAAGCTATATAAGCAAGTAGGTGAAAATAATGGCAAAACTTAAAGAAGCAGGTAATGAAAAAAAAGAACTAGGAGTAGGGAAAATCATTTTAATAGTTGCTGTTGTTTTTACTTTTATACCAATAACTATTATGAGTATGTTGTATTTTTTTAATAAAGATTTTCAATTTACAGCAAATGATTATCTTAGTACTCTACCAGGTTCAGCAGGACAGTATTTTGATAAGTTTCCCACAAGAGAAGAGAGAGAAACACAAAAGAGAGAAGTAGCAAAATATTTAGTAGATATTGATGTATCAAGTGCTACTGATAAGCTTTTAATTATTCAAAAAACAGATTCTGCCCTTTACTCTGATTTAATTGGTTTAATGAGCAAGGAAGATTCTCGTCAAGCTGAAAAAGTTTTAGAGAGGACAAGGGAAAGCTTAATGAAGCAGGATATACTAGTGTCTACTATTAGTCAAATAGAAAATGATGAGTTATCCTTACTTAGAGAAAAGGCTCAATATTATGAAAAACAAGATTTGATGAATGCTGTATTGGATATAGACGCATCTTTGAAAGCTGAAAAAAATTCATATAAAAGTATAGCTGCTATTATATCTCATATGAAAGAAGAAAATGCTGCAGAAATATTAAATGAACTAGATTTAGATATGAGCAAAAAAATTATTTCTAATATTGAACTTGAGAGTAAAAAAATAAAGTTAGAAGAGTTACTTAATACAATGGAAAATAGGGAAAATCAATTAGCTAATTTAGCTCAAATATATAATGTAGAAAAGTCCGAAAAAATTTTATTAGAAGATTTAGGTTCTAATAAAAAGTATAGTGTTGATGAGTTATCAGTTATATACAGAAATATGGATAAAATCAAAGTTGCCAAAGTTTTATCTCAAATAGAAGACAAAAAATTTGTTTACTCTCTTATAGAACAGATAAAAAAAGATGAAATATTTGATAAGGGTGTAGATTCCTTAACTCCTGAACTTATAGAAGGAACTAGTATCTTTGAAGAGTACAATAAAAAGGTTTCTGAATTTACCAATATTGCCTCGAAAATGGAAAAGGATAAAATATTAGAAATGATTAATAAGCTATATAATAGCTCTAAGTCTGCGCAAAAATATGATATTAATAATGAAGATAGCATTATAATAACAGATCAAGATTTAGCTATTAGAATTTTAAGTGAATTACAACCAAGGATTGGAGCAGAGGTACTTTCAAAGATGGAACCAAGTATGGCATCAGAGATATCAAAAAAAATCTCATTGCCATAATATAATTAAATATATTAATAAATGAAAGGGGGTGAAAACAATGATTAACAACCAAATACTTTTAGGGTCACAAAGTAAAAAAGATAATATTTTAAACATCTTTAAATCAAAACCATCAAAGGAAGAATTTAGCTTTGAAAAAATGTTAAATGAAAGTATGAGGAGTAAACATAAAGAAGAGATTAAAACTTCTTCTCCAAAAAAATCTAGTAAAACTAATGCTTCTTCTAGTGAAAAGATTCCAAGTAAGGTAGTAGAAAAAAATGATGATAAACAAACTGAACCTGAAAACACTGATAATGGCAAGCTTATAGAATCTTTGCAATCACTTTTTTCTATTATTCAAAATTTGGATTCTCCAGAAACAGATATTAATTTCAACCATGTAGAAACAGATAATCTTAAACAAGTAGAAGAATTGTTAAATAATATAAGTTCTAAGTTGTTAAGTGGTGAGAAAGGAATTAACCAAAAGGATTTAAATGCTATGGTAGATTTTCTTAGCCAACTAGAAAATAGCGATTTAAACTTAAGCCCTATAATAAATCAGATTAAAGCTGAATTGAAAAACAATTTAAAGCAAACATCAGTACCAGTTCAAAATAATGAACTAAAGACTAAATTATCTGATGGGAGTACTCAATCTAATATAAACAATAATATAAATGCCACTGAACTTGAAAAAAACTGGCAAGCAGTATTAGATGAAAATGATAGTTTAAAAGAAAATTTTATTAGCGAAAATAAAAACTCAAAATTTGAAAATGAAACTAAGATCTCTGTGAAAAATGAGCAGTCTTTAGGGGTAGAAGAAAATAAAACTACTTTAAACCTATCAAACTCTTCTAAAGAAATAATAGGTGAGGAAAATATTACTTTTAAAGATTCAAAGCCAATAAGTTATAGTGGGATTGAAAGTAAACAAGAAGCTCCTATTCAAAAACAGATGTTTGATAATATCCTAGATCAGGTTAATAAGGCACATATTCATGTTAGAGAAAATGATTCAGAAATGCACTTGCAGCTTAAGCCGGATAATCTAGGAAGTCTTTCTTTAAAAATTGCAATAGAAAAAGGGATAGTGGTAGCAAAAATTGTTGCAGAAAATCAAGTTGTAAAGGAAACCTTAGAAAGTAATTTTAATTTACTAAGAGATTCATTAAATGAAAAGGGACTAGGTGTTCAAGAGCTAAGTGTAAGTGTAGGTCAGAATCCTAATTTTAAAAACAGAAATAATTTCCAACAGTTTAAAAGGTTTAAAAATATTAAAACAAATAATGCTTTTAATGCTGTAGATGATATTTCCGTAAGTAATTTTAATAACTCTGGTGGATTACAAAACTCAAGTATAGATTTTTTGGCATAGGAGGTGAATTGTAATGACAACAATTAATAATATAAGTACTAACTCAAGTAACTCTAAGCTTATATCTGAAAAACAAAGCTTAGATAAGGATGCTTTCTTAAGTCTTTTAGTTGCTCAATTAAGTAATCAAGATCCTTTAAAGCCTATGGAGGATAAAGAATTCATTGCACAAATGGCACAATTTAGTACATTAGAACAGATTCAAAATATGGATAAGACCATGGGGCAAACAAATGAATTAATAGCACAAGTAGGTATTAAAGTTTTAGATCAAATAAGCTCTGAAAGTGATAAAATGCTAGAAACAAATAAAGGAATATTACAAGAGCTTATAAATTTAAACAATGCAATAAAAAAATATGACATGCCTACTGAGGACAATGTAGATCCTGGTATTGAGATTAAGGAGGTTTAAATAATATGAATAAAATACTTAATCATCAGATTCAAAGACAAGTTAATTCTAAACAAATACAAAATCATATTAAACCTCAAAAAACATTTAATGAAGTTTTAGATACCATAGTTGGGCAACAAGAAGTAAAGTTTTCTAAGCATGCTATGGAAAGACTACAGTCCAGAAACATACAATTAAACAACAATGATGTTAATAGAATAAAAGATGCCCTTTCTAAAGCTAATAAAAAGGGGATTAAAGAAACATTAATATTAATGGATAATAAAGCTTTTGTTGCAAGTGTAAAAAACAAAACAATTATTACTGCAACAATGGAAGAACAACTTAAAGATAGTGTATTTTCAAATATAGATGGTGCTGTAATAATATAGCTGGACCTCAAAGAGGAAGCTAAATATCTCTGACTGATTGATGGGATATACTAACAGCAAAAAATTTAGGAGGTCAAAAATTATGATGCGTTCAATGTTTTCAGCTGTTTCAGGTCTTAGTGCTCACCAAGCTAAGATGGATGTAATAGGAAATAATATAGCAAATGTAAATACCGTTGGTTATAAGGCAGGAAGAGTTACTTTTGCAGAAGCCTTTAATCAAACTATAAAAGGAGCTTCAGCAGCTCAAAATGGTCGTGGTGGTCAAAATGCTATGCAAATAGGTTTAGGTATTAATGTAGGTGCAATTGAGACTATACATACTAGAGGTGCTGTAGAAAGAACAGATGTCCCTACAGATTTAATGATTAATGGAGAAGGTTTTTTTATAGTTTCAGATGGTTCAGAGTTTTATACAAGAGCTGGTAATTTTGGAGTAGATAAGATGGGAAATTTCTTAACACAAGAAGGCTATAGTATAATGGGATATAGAGTCAATGAGTCTAGCATAGGTCAAGAAAATGTAGTTTATGATAATGAACTTAAAGGCCTTAAAATTGATAAGTCAACTGTATACCCAGCTAAATCTACAGGAATAAAACATGATGAAACTCTTACTTCTGCTGGTGTTACATTTGAGGGGAATTTAGATGCAGAAATTTCTAAAGCAACAACAGATTTAGATTCAGCAACATACCCTATTAATATAGCAGATATCGAGCCCCAAGATTCCATAGCTAGAGATACAACCTATACTGTATATGATGAATTTGGAGGAGAGCATGAAATTAGAGTAGCCTTTATAAAAAAAGATTCTAATACATTTGGCGTAGCTATAGTAGATAAAGATGGGAGTATCAATAAAGCCCCATCTGATCTAGTGTTTGATTCTGACACTAAAAAGCCTGCTTCAGGTGCTACCATAGATATTAATATATCTGGAGATCCAAATGATGACACAGCTGAATTATCAAATGGGGCAAATGCCTTTAAATTTAGAATGGATTTATCAAAGCTTACTCAGTATTCTAATGCATCAGATGCTTCTGCAACTGACGTAATAGGCTATAAAAGTGGTAGCCTTGACGGTTTTGAAATAGGACCTGATGGTGTTATTACTGCCTCATTTAGTAATAATCAAAAATCAGCATTAGGTAGAATAGGAATAGCAAAGTTTAAAAATCCTTCTGGACTAATGAAGGCTCAAGGGAATCTTTTTACTGTTACGCCAAACTCTGGTAATCCAATGTATGGAAAACCTGCAGATGCTGGATTTGCTGATCTTAGCCCAGGCTCTTTAGAGATGTCAAATGTTGACTTGTCTAAGGAATTTACTACTATGATCACAACACAAAGAGGGTTTCAGGCAAATTCACGAATTATTACTGTAACTGATGAGATGCTTCAAGAATTAGCTAATTTAAAGAGATAAGAAAGTAATTGTGAGCTACTAGAAAGAAGTCCACTAAAAAAGTTTTTTGTCTTGTCATTCTGAATGTAACGTAGTGGAATGAAGAATCTTTAAACTATCTTAAATACTAAGATTCTTCGTTACACTCAGAATGACATTTTTAGATATTTGTTATATAATGTAATTTTTTAGTGAATTCTTAGAAAGCCCCCAATTAAAAGGATGGATAAAATGATCACTGTGAGTAGGTTAGATGGAAAAGAATTTGTTTTAAATTCAGACATAATAGAATATATAGAGACAACACCTGATACTATTATTACTTTAACTACAGGCAAAAAAATTATTATAAAAGAAAGTGTTGACGATGTTATCGACAAAATAATACAATATAAGCAGAAAATTTATTATCAATACATACAGAGTGTGATGCCTAAAAGGAACGAGGTGTAGATTTTGGATTTAGCAACTATCATTGGAATAATTGTAGGTACAAGCTTTATTATTATGGGTATTGTATTAGATGGAAATATATTAGATTTTTACAATCTACCCTCGATTATAATAGTTCTAGGCGGAACTATGGCATCTACATTAGTTGCATACCCTTTAAAAAAAGTTTTAGTAACCTTGAAAATTGTTAAAAAAGCTTTTTCTGGTAAAGATCTTGAACCAGGATATATAATTAAAAAAATAATAGAAATAGCTAATGTAGCTAGGCGAGAAGGTCTATTGGCTTTAGAAGAGGCTGCTGAAGAAATAGAAGATGATTTTCTTAAAAAAGGGATTATGTTGATTGTTGATGGAACTGACCCTGAGTTGGTTAGAAATATTTTAGAAACAGAGCTTTCATTTTTAGAACAAAGACATAGCTCAGGAAAAAGCATATTTGATATGATGGGAACTCAAGCTCCAGCATTTGGTATGATAGGTACTCTTATAGGTCTAATTAGTATGCTTAAACAGCTAGACGATCCAAAATCTGTTGGACCTGCAATGGCTGTAGCTCTTATAACCACATTTTATGGTTCTGTATTTGCAAATCTTATTTTTATTCCTATAGCTGGAAAACTACAAATACGGAGTAGGGAAGAGGTCTTAATTAAAGAAATTATGGTTGAAGGACTTTTATCCATACAAGCTGGTGAAAACCCTAGAATAATTGAAGAAAAACTAAAAGCCTTCCTTGCTCCTGAATTACGAAAAGACATGGAAAAAGGAGAAGAGGAAGGTGTTGAAGCTTAAGTGAGAAGAAAGCCTCGTCAAGAAGAATCTAAGCAAGGCAGTCCTGCATGGATGAATACATATGCTGATATGGTTACTTTACTTTTATGTTTTTTTGTATTATTGTTTGCACTTTCAACAATTGATGTGGAAAAATTCAAATTGATAATGTCCTCTTTTCAAGGTGCTGTAGGAGTTTTGGAAAGTGGTAAAACAATAGAAGATACAGAATTTATAAATGAGGCATTAAATCAAGATCATACCACAAGCCAGCTGGAAGAGTTTGAGGATTTTAAAAAACTCCAAGAAGATGTAGAAAGCTATCTTGAAGAAAATGGCATGGAAAATGAAGTCTTATTAAGTCTTGAAACTAAAGGGTTACTCCTTCGTTTTAGTGATAATGTTTTATTTGATTCTGGATATGCAGATATAAGACCTACAGCAAAAAAGACATTAAGTTTCTTAGCAAATTTATTAAAAAAAGATGATTTTAAAGATAAAAATATAAGAGTTGAGGGTCATACTGATTCAGATCCTATAAACTCTAGACAATTTCCTACAAACTGGGAACTGTCTGTGGCTAGATCATCTAATGTTGTTCGCTTTTTAGCTGAACAAATGCTAATTGACCCCATGAGATTATCAGCATCTGGTTATAGTCAGTATCATCCAGTTGCACCTAATGATAATACTACAAATAAAGCTAAAAATCGGCGAGTAGATATTGTCATTTTAAAAACTGAATCTATTCAGTAGAAAATCTATTAATAGCTTAGAGGAGCGAATAGAATGACAGTTAAAAAGGTATTTTTGTTTAGCATTATAGGTTTAATTGTTACAGCAGTTGTGTTTACAGGTGTATTTTATTTTGCAACAAATAGGTCTAATGAAGAAACAATTAAAGAAATAGAAACCTTTACATATTCCTTTGGAGAATTATATTCAAATTTAAAGGATAGTAAAAAGATATTAAAAATCAATATAGTTTTAGAGACTACTGATGAAAAGCTTTTAGAAAAAGTTGAATCTGAAAAATTCAAGATAAATAATAATATATTGGAATTATTGCGTAGTAAAACTGAAAGTGATTTAGCAGGAGATGTTGGACAGCAAAATTTAAGAAAAGAGGTTTTGAATTTAACTAAATCCATACTGCCCTCTGACAAAGTCAATGATGTATACTTTATTGAATTCATAATCCAATGAGGGGAGGTTTTGTAATTGTCTGATGTTTTATCCCAAAGTGAAATTGATGCTCTCTTACAGGCGTTGAGTACAGGAGAAGTAGATGTTACTGAAATCAAGGAAGAAACAAAAGAAAAAAAGGTAAAAAAATACGATTTTCGAAGGCCTGATAAATTTGCAAAAGATCAACTACGTACACTTCAAATAATACATGAGAATTATGCTAGATTGTTAAACACCTTTTTATCTGGTTATCTTAGAAGTTTAACTCATGTAGATGTTCTGACTGTTGAACAATTAACATATTACGAATTTAGCAATTCTATTTCAAATCCTGCAATACTAGGAATTGTAGATTTCACACCTTTATCTGGACAGATCATTGTAGACATAACTACTGATATTGGATTTGTTATGATTGATAGAATTTTAGGAGGTTATGGAAGTGTACTAGATGAAACTAGAAGCTTTACAGAAATAGAGATAACTCTTTTAAAAAAAATAATGAAACAAATAGTAAAGATTTTAAAAGAACCCTGGGATAATGTTATAAAAATAGAACCTACATTAGAAAAAGTAGAAACAAATTCTCAATTTGCACAAATTGTTTCACCTAATGAAACAATATCTTTAATAACATTAAATGTTAGAATTGGTGATGTAGAAGGAATGATTAATATATGTATTCCTCATATGGTAATTGAACCAATACTACAAAATCTAAGCACAAAGTTTTGGTTTGCAACTCTTGACAAAAAAAGAACTGCAGAAGATGAACAAATGTTAGCTAATAGAGTTGAAAAAACTCAAGTAGATCTAAAAGCAGAAATTGGAAGTACATATATTACTGTTAGTGACTTTCTTGATCTACAAATTGGAGATGTTATACAATTAGACAGTCTAACTTCTGATGAAGCAACTATTTTTGTAGGTAATGAAATGAAATTCAAAGGTAGGCCAGGGGTTAAAAAGAAGAATATAGCTGTACAAATATCTAATGTAATTAAGAAGGGGGAGGAATAAAGTGGGAGATATGCTTTCTCAAGAAGAAATAGATGCCCTGCTTAAAGGTGCTCCACAAAATACTAATGATAGCAATGAAGCAGCACTAGATGAAAATGAAAAAGACGCTTTAGGGGAGATCGGTAATATTAGTATGGGAACAGCAGCAACAACACTGTTTACTTTACTAGGTCAAAAGGTTACAATAACTACCCCTCAAATTTCAGTTATTACTATGGAAGAGTTGGCATCTCAATATCCTGTTCCCTTTGTTGCAGTTGAAGTTAAGTATAGAGAAGGTCTAAAAGGAATGAACCTTCTGGTACTTAAGGAAAAGGATGTAAAGGTCATCACTGATTTAATGATGGGTGGTGATGGATCTAGTGATATGGGAGAATTAACAGAATTGCATTTAAGTGCAATTAGTGAAGCTATGAATCAAATGGTAGCATCATCTGCTACTTCATTGGCAGAGATGTTTCAAAAAAGAATAGATATTTTTCCACCTAAGGCATTTTCTTTTAGTTTTTCTAATAGTCAAATTGATATTAAGGATTTAGATCCTAAAGATAAAGTTGTTAAAACTTCATTTAAAATGGTTGTTGGAGATATTTTAAACAGTGAGATAATGCAAATTATTCCAGTAGGTTTTGCTAAGGAATTAGTAGGCAACCTATTTGGAGAAAATCAAGATGACAATACAAAAAATGATGGTTACAGTGAAAAAAAGACAGTTGAAAGTAGCAATATAGATATGGAAAAGAATAATTCTTATGAGACAGATAATTCTACGCCTTATTCTAATAACTCCATTGAAAATACAGAAAAGAAAGAAGTAAAAGTGCAGCCAGTACAGTTTCCAAACTTAGATGATACTCCTAGCTTAGGACAAAAAGAAGATATTGGCTTAATAAGAGATATACCTTTGAAGGTTACTGTAGAGCTAGGTAGAACTACAAAAAAAATAAGTGAGATCTTAGAGTTTTCTCCAGGAACAGTGGTTGAACTAGATAGATTAGTGGGGGAACCTTTAGATATATTAGTTAATGGACAGTTTATAGCAAAAGGCGAAGTAGTGGTAATTGATGAAAACTATGGTATAAGAGTTACAGATATTATAAATCCCACTAAAAGAATAAATAAGGTGAAATAAAAGGAGGAATAAAAAATGGCAAAGGGTATTTTAATAGTAGATGATGCTGCTTTTATGAGAATGATGATAAAAGATGTATTAACAAAAAATGGATTAGAGGTTATTGGCGAAGCAGAAAATGGAGCAAAAGCAATTGAAAAATACAAGGAATTAAATCCGGAATTAGTAGTAATGGATATTACTATGCCAGAGGTTGACGGTATTCAGGCAGTTAAAGAAATAAAGAGTATTGATCCAAATGCTAAAGTAATAATGTGCTCAGCTATGGGGCAACAAGCAATGGTTATAGAAGCTATTCAAGCAGGAGCAAAAGACTTTATTGTAAAGCCTTTCCAAGCGGATAGAGTTATAGAAGCTGTAAGAAAAGTTTTAGATTAATAAGAGAGGGGTTTTATATGCTTCTATTAATTTTTTCATACTCTAAAGAGCTTTTAAATAATCAAAACAGTAGTGTGGCCTTTTTAATAGTTAGATTAATAACCTTTATATTTCTATTTCTGATTGTCATAGGTGGTGCTTATTTTACTACTAAATATATTAGTGGAAAAAATAGATCCTTTATGCAACAAAAAAATTTAAAGGTAATTGAAAGAATATCATTAGGAGTTGACAAGTCGATTTATCTTATTAATTTAGAAAACCAGTACTATCTTTTAACAACTACTAAAAATAATATAGGGTTAATAGATAAATTTGATAAAGAATCTATAAACATAGTGGAACAATTAGAAAAAAATAATGGAGGAAATATGGTATTTAATGACTATTTTAAAAAATATTTAAAAAATCAAAAAGATCTTAATAAAGAAAAAGTGACATTAGAAAAGTCATTAAATACTAATTTAATAAAAAAACTCGTAGATATTAAAACACTTAATAAAGAGATAAAGGGAGTAGAAGAAGCCCATAAGGACGAAAATAAATGAAAAAAAAATTATTACTCTTACTTATATTGACATTGTTAGTAACAGGGTTGTCGTTTCAAATTGTAAATGCTGAACCCAATATACCTATACCAAAGCTTGGACTCAGTATTGATGAAGCACAAAATCCCGATGAAGTTGCTAATAGTATAGAAATATTGTTTATATTGACTATTTTAGCTTTAGCGCCATCGATTTTAATAATGATGACATGTTTTACTAGAATAATTATAGTTTTATCTTTTATTCGTAAAGCTATATCTACACAAAGCACTCCACCAAATCAGGTATTAATTGGTTTAGCACTATTCCTTACTTTTTTTATTATGGCACCTGTGGGGAGTGAAATCAACGAAAGTGCTATACAGCCTTATTTAAATGAAGAAATCACTCAAGAAGTGGCACTTGAAAATGCTATGGATCCAGTAAAAGATTTTATGGCACGTCAAACAAGAACAAAAGATTTAGCTCTTTTTTTAGACATATCCAATAGTGAAGTACCTCAAAGGATTGCAGATGTACCAACAAAGGCTTTAATCCCTGCATTTATTATAAGTGAAATTAAAACAGGTTTTGAAATTGGGTTTATAATCTTTATTCCTTTTATAGTTATTGATATGGTAGTAGCTAGTACTCTTATGTCCATGGGTATGATGATGCTACCCCCAGTAATGATATCATTACCATTTAAAATTTTATTATTCATTATGGTAGATGGATGGAATTTAATAATTAAGTCTTTAATAATGGGAATAAAGTAGGAGGCAAATATGAGCGAAGGTATTGTTATAGAGTTGTTTCAACAGGCATTAATTAATGTAATAATTTTATCTGCTCCTATGCTTATATTAGCTTTAGTAGTTGGACTAGCTATAAGTATTTTTCAAGCTACAACTCAAATTCAAGAAGCTACTTTAGCCTTTGTACCTAAAATAGTGGCTGTACTTATTGCAGTTATTGTTTTTGGCCCATGGATACTTAATACTATTGTTGACTATACGCAAGAACTATTTATTAATTTAAACAAATATGTGCAGTGAGAGTAGATACGAATGAATTCGTATCTACAGTAAATATAAAATTCAAACTATCTTAATAAGAATGGATGAAAGCAGTGGATATTATATATCAGCTTTTCAGTAATATAGGTGGTTTTCTGGGGATATTTTCAAGAGTAACAGGGTTTTTAGTAACTATCCCTATCTTTAGTACAAATAATATACCTTCATATATAAAAATAGGCTTGTCACTGTTAGTATCTTTAATTGTATTTCCAACAATAGAAGTAGCTGTTCCAATAGCTCAAACAGAATTTTTTCAGTTAATGATACTTATAGTAAAGGAAATTCTAACTGGACTTATCCTTGGATTTATATGTTATTTATTTTTTAGCATTGTATACTTGGTAGGACATATTATTGATATGGAATTAGGCTTTGCTATGGCAAATGTTATCAGTCCTGAAAATGAAACTGAAATACCTTTAACTGCAAATCTCCTTTATATGTTGGCATCTTTGATTTTTCTATCAATCAATGGTCATCATTCATTTTTTAGAGGATTAATAAGTAGCTTTAGATTAATCCCATTAGGAAGTTTAAATATTAACTATCTTATGATTGATAAATTAATTAGTATTGTAATGAATACTTTTGTAATTGCTTTTAAAATGGGTGGGCCTGTATTGGTTGCCATCTTTCTCACTAATATTTTATTGGGTATACTAGCTCGTACAATGCCACAAATGAATGTATTTGTAGTAGGAATGCCCTTAAAGATTTTAGTTGGATTTATAATAATGGCAATTACTATACCATTATATGGGGGAGTCTTTGAGTATGTGTATGATAGCATGTTTGAAGGCTTGAGTGAATTCATCACTACCATAATAAGGGGATGATTAGATGGATTTATTTAAAGTAGATCTTCAGCTATTTGCAGGAGAGAAAACGGAAAAGGCTACTCCTAAGCGAAAAAAAGAGGCAAGAGAAAAAGGGCAAGTTCTGCAAAGTAAAGAAATAAATTCAGCTTTTATTTTATTATTTGTATTTCTAACCCTGCAGCTTTCAGGATCATATATATATAAGAATATTTTAAAATTTACTAAGTTAACATATGAAAAATTAGTACAAACAGAGGGTCTATTTACTGTAGGCGAAGTTAATAGAACAATGATAGATATGATTATTATAACCTCTAAGGTTGTAGCTCCAATGATGGGAATAGCTTTTTTGATAGGTATGATATGTAGTTATACCCAGATAGGATTTTTATTTACTACTAAATCCTTAAAATTTGACTTGAATAGAATAAATCCTATTAATGGCTTTAAAAAAATATTTTCTAAAAAATCATTAGTTGAGCTCTTTAAATCATTAATAAAAATAGGTGTAGTAGGATATATAACCTTTAGTTATTTATTTAAGCAATCAAAAAAATTATTGAACTTATTGGATATGGAATTAACTCAAATAAGTATTTTTTTACTTCAAACTACAATAAATGTTGCAATACGTGCAGCTGTAGTTCTGATAATATTAGCAATACTAGATTATGTATATCAAAGCTGGGAATATGAAAATGAGTTAAAAATGTCTAAGCAGGAAGTAAAAGAAGAATACAAACAGATGGAAGGAGATCCTTTATTAAAATCTAAAATAAAAGAAAAACAACGTCAAATTTCAATGCGTAGAATGATGCAGGATATTCCTAAAGCAGATGTAATTATTACTAACCCAACACATTATGCTATAGCAGTACGCTATGATAGTGATGTAGATAGTGCTCCTTGCATTTTAGCTAAAGGAAAGGATCTGATAGCATTTAATATACGAAAAGTGGCTAAGGAAAATGATATTCCCTTAGTTGAAAATAAACCATTAGCTAGAACCTTATATTACAATTTGGATATAGGAGATTTGGTTCCTCCTGATCTTTACCAAGCTGTTGCAGAAGTATTAGCTTATGTATATAAACTTAAGAATATAATTTAGGAGGAAAATTTAATGAGGTTTGGTGATATTGTTGTATCACTGGCAATCATATCGGTTGTTATAATTATAATCATTCCAATTCCACTGCCCCTATTGGATGTTCTTCTTACATTCAATATATCTTTAGCACTACTTATTTTACTAATATCAGTATATAATAAAGAACCTTTACAATTTGCTATATTTCCTTCTATGCTTTTATTGACAACATTACTTAGATTGTCATTAAATATCTCAACAACAAGATATATACTTTCAAAAGGTGATGCTGGTGATGTTATAGAAGCTTTTGGTGAATTTGTTATAGGTGGAGATGCTATTGTAGGTTTTATAGTTTTTGTAATAATAATAATAATTCAATTTTTAGTAATAACTAAAGGATCAGAAAGGGTATCTGAAGTAGCAGCTAGATTTACACTAGATGCTATGCCAGGTAAGCAAATGGCTATAGATGCAGATCTTAACTCTGGATTAGTAAGTGAAGTGGAGGCAAGGGAAAGAAGAAAAAAAATACAAAAAGAAGCAGATTTCTATGGAGCCATGGATGGTGCCAGTAAGTTTGTTAAAGGGGATGCTATAGCAGGGATTGTTATTACAATTATAAATATTACAGCAGGTTTTTTATTAGGAATGATAGGACAAGACCTTGGCTTTGGGGAAGCTATACAGAAGTATACTTTGCTAACTGTAGGAGATGGTTTAGTTACTCAAATTCCCGCACTACTAATATCTACTGCTACAGGAATAGTGGTAACAAGAGCAGCATCAGACTCAGATTTAGGAAACGATGTAATAAAACAGCTTTTTAATCAACCTAAAATTATGTTTATTATATCAGGTGTTCTACTTTTACTAGGAGGTTTCACGCCACTACCTAGTATACCTTTTATAGGGTTGAGTATTCTGTTTATTATATTAGGAATTAATTTAAGAAGTGCTATAAAAGATACAGAAGTACATGAAAAGGAGTTATCCGAAGATACTGAAATTGAAGAAATTAAGAAACCAGAAAATGTACTACCCTTGTTACAGGTAGATCCTATTGAACTAGAATTTGGCTATGGTATTATACCACTAGCTGACCCTAATCAAGGGGGGGATTTATTTGATAGACTTGTTATGATAAGAAGGCAATGTGCTCTTGAACTAGGTATAATAGTTCCCATGATAAGGCTTAGGGACAATATACAGCTTGAGCCAAATAAATATGTTATAAAAATTAAAGGTGTGGATGTATCTGAAGGGAATATAGTTTTTGATCATTATTTAGCTATGAATCCTGGAAATGCAGAGGGTGATATTGATGGAATAGATACAGTAGAGCCAGCTTTTGGACTTCCAGCAAAATGGGTTTCAGAAGATGAAAGGGAAAAGGCAGAAATTTTTGGATACACAGTAGTAGATCCTTCATCTGTTATTTCAACACATTTAACAGAAATAATAAAACAACATGCCCATGAATTACTTGGTCGTCAAGAAGTGAAGACATTAATTGACAATGTAGCAGAAAACAATAGTACCTTAGTAGAAGAATTAGTTCCAAAGGTATTATCAGTTGGAGAAATACAAAAGGTGCTAGGCAACCTTCTAAAAGAAGGAATTTCTATAAGAGATATAGTTACAGTATTAGAAACTCTTGCTGATTATGCTTTAATAACAAGGGATATAGACATGCTAACAGAGTATGTTCGCCAGTCTTTATTTAGATCTATAACTAAGCAATTTATAAATGCTAAAAAAGCTAAGGTTATAACACTTGACCCTAGTATAGAGCAAAAAATAATGGAATCTATCCAACAAACAGAGCATGGATCTTATCTAAACTTAGATCCAACAAGTACTCAATCAATTCTTAATAAACTAGCAGAACAGATTCAAAAGCTTATTTCTGTAGGAGAACAACCAATTATTCTAACAGCTCCTATTGTTAGATTATACTTTAAAAGGTTGAGTGAACAGTTAACTCCAGATTTAGTGGTGCTTTCATATAATGAAATAGATCCTAAGGTAGAAGTTCAATCAGTAGGGGTGGTGAATATATAGTAATGAAAATCAAAAGATATATAGCTAGTAATTCTCAAGAAGCTATGATGAAAATAAGGTCAGAATTGGGTACTGAAGCTGTAATATTACATACTAGAAAAATAAAAAAACAAGGCTTCATAGGTTTTTTTCAAAAGCCTTTGGTAGAAGTAGTTGCTGCTATTGATAAAGACGAAGAAAAAAAAACATATATAAATGCAGGAAAACAGCCTACTGATGTTAAAAGAAGTATAATAAGTGATGAAACCTCAATAAAAAATAATAAAATCAATGAACTACAAGATCAGTTAAATTCCATACAGGATTTGATACTTAATGTTATACATAAAGACAAAAAAAATGAAGATTCAAATACAAAGCTTATAGATGAATATTTTAATATGCTAGAAGAAAATGACATAGATAAAAGTATAGTAAATAAAATTTTAAATATTGCACAAAAGCAAATTAAATTTACTCCAGAAAACGAAGAAGCTATAAAAAAAGCAATAAGAGTTATTATCAAAGAGTATTTAGGACCACCTAGTCCAGTAAGGGATAGTGAAAATTTAGCTAAAATCATTTTATTTATAGGGCCTACAGGAGTAGGTAAAACTACCACCTTAGCTAAATTAGCAGCTCAGTTTTCTATAAAAGATAATAAATCAGTAGGTTTAATTACATCAGACACTTATAGAATAGCAGCTGTAGAACAGCTTAGAACTTACAGTGAAATTTTAGATATCCCTTTAAAGGTTATTTATGACCCTGAAGAAATTAAAGAAGCAATAGATGAATTAAGGGATAAAGAAGTAATTCTTATAGATACAGCTGGAAGAAATCATAAAATTGAAGAACAATTGCTAGAAACTAAAAGTATAATTAATAATGTTCCTAATCCTGAAATTTTTCTAGTAATAAGTGCTACTACAACTTATAAGGATATTAAGAGTATTATACAGTCTTATAGTTTTATAGAGGATTTTAAATTAATATTTACTAAGCTGGATGAATCAACAACTGCAGGAAACATATTAAATACTAAGGTTATGACTGGTAAAGATTTATCATATTTTACAACAGGTCAAATAGTTCCAGATGATATAGAAATTGCAAGTCCTGAAAAAATTGTAGATCTAATAGTAGGTGAATGATATGAAGGACCAAGCACAGAAACTAAGAGATATAGTTGGTTCTAAAAAGGCCAAAGAAGATACAACTGATAAAATTTCTAGTATGAATTCTCAAAATAATCTAGATAACTATAATACAAGAGTAATAGCAGTAACTAGCGGAAAAGGAGGAGTAGGCAAAACAAATTTTACTATTAATCTTGGTATTGCACTGACAAAGCTAGGACAGAAGGTTACAATATTAGATGCAGATTTAGGCTTAGCAAATGTAGACGTAGTAGTTGGTTTAGTCCCTAAATATACTTTGTTACATGTAATAAGAAATGAAAAAACTCTTGAAGAAATAATAGTAGATGGACCTAATGGGATTAAGATTATTTCTGGAGGATCAGGACTTACAGAGTTAGTAAATTTATCAGAAGCCCAACTATTAAATTTAGTAGGCAATTTAAAAACTATAGGTAAATATTCTGATTATATACTAATTGATACAGGGGCAGGATTAAGCAATTCTGTGTTAACCTTTATTGATGCTGCAACAGAAGTAATACTTATTTCTACACCAGAACCTACTTCAATAACAGATGCTTATGCAATACTAAAAAATATAATTTCTGAAGATAAAGAAAAAACTATAAGGCTTTTAATAAATAGAGTAGAAAGTAATGAAGAGGGTATCTCTATTTATGATAATATAAATACTGCCGCTCAAAGATTCCTTAAAGTATCTATTCAAAGATTGGGATATTTATATGATGATCCATTAGTAACAAAGGCAGTTAAAAGTCAAAAACCATTTTTATTAAGTTATCCCAATAGCCTTATAAGTCAAGGAGTAGAAGCTATAGCCTCTAGGCTTGTCAATGAATTGAATTTTGAAGTGCGTGAAGTAAGTGGCTTAAAAAGATTTATTAATAAATTAATGAATAGATATAAAAAAGACTATTAACAAAATTTGTTAAATAATAGGACATTTAATTGGTAAAGGCAGGTTTTACTAATGAATAAAATTCATCCACCAGAAATAGGAGATAAAATAGATATAGAAACGCCTGAACATATGAGAGGTAATTATAATAAACATTTAGTTAGTCAAATTATGGATATAATTGATGAAAAAAATTATTTTATAGCAATGCCTATTGTTAACAATGTGCTTGTACCTATATCCCCAGGAGAAATTATTAAAATAAAGTATTCCAAAAAGGATTTAGGGGTGTATGGGTTTAATGCTAAAGTTCTAAGTAGAAAAACTGTTAACAATATTTCTTATATGAAAATTGAAAGACTCAAAGAAATTTCAAAAAAACAAAGAAGAAATTTTTTTAGACTAGAAATGCTATTAAATGTTTTAATCAGCTATAAAAATAGTAATACAAGAGAAATAAAAACATTCACTACATTTGCTAAGGATATAAGTGGAGGAGGTATTCGCTTAATAAGTAAAGAAAGATTAGAGTTGCAAAAAAAAGTAACATTAAATATAGAGACAAAAAAAGAACCGATTTTATTAGAAGGTAGAGTCATAAGATGTCTCCCCTATGGAGAGAATGAATTTGATATAGGGATAATATTTGAGGATATTAATGAAACTGTCCGTTCTAGTATAATTTCCTTTATTTTTGAGGAGCAAAGAAAAATGAGGAAAAAAGGATTGATTTAAATGAAAAAAATAAATGTATTAGTTGTAGATGACTCAGCTTTTATGAGAAAAGTAATTTCAGATATAATAAAGCTGGATGAAGAATTAAATGTTATAGGTACTGCACGTAATGGAAAAGAAGCTATAGAAAAAATAAAAGAATTAAAACCTGATGTGATAACTTTAGATGTTGAAATGCCTGTTATGGATGGGTTAACAGCATTAAAGATTATAATAGAAGAATTTCACTTGCCTGTAATAATGCTTAGCACTATTACAAAAGAGGGAGCTGATGCTACATTAAAGGCATTAGAACTAGGTGCCGTTGACTTTATCACAAAACCTAATAATATTTTTAAAATGAATGAGGAAGAAATCGTTAGCCAAATAGGAGAAAGTATAAAAATTGCCTCAAGGGTTACAATAACTTCCTTGCGTAAAAGGAATATTCCTAAAACTCATTTCAATAATGCTAGCCCTATTTATTCTAGGAAGGATAGTTCAATTAAAAAAATTGTAGCAATTGGTACTTCCACAGGAGGTCCCAGAGCCCTACAAGAGATAATACCATTTATACCCAAAAACATTTCTGCCAGTTTTCTTATAGTACAACATATGCCTGCAGGTTTTACAAAATCTTTAGCTGAGAGATTAAACAATTTATCTCAAATAAAAGTAAAAGAAGGGGAAAATGATGAAATTCTAAAAGCTGGCTATGCCTATATAGCACCTGGGGGCTATCATATGAAGTTATATAAAGAATCCAATTCTTTATATAAAATTAAATTAACTAAAGAAAATCCTGTTTCAGGACATAGACCTTCAGTTGATATGATGATGAACTCATTAACTGATCTAAATATAGAAAATTTAATTGGAGTTATTCTTACTGGTATGGGAGCCGATGGGGCTCAAGGAATGAAAAAAATAAAAGAAAAAAATAAAAGAAAAAAAAGGCTATACCATAGCTCAAGATGAAAGTACTTGTGTAGTTTATGGAATGCCAAAATCTGCAATAAAACTTGGTTGTATAGATACTGTACTACCGATTGATAAGATAGCAATGGAAATAACAAAAGTTGTGGGGGTGTAAATATGGATATGGGTCAATATGTAGAAATATTTATTGAAGAATCAAAAGAAAACTTGCAAAATATGAATAAGTGTTTACTAGATTTAGAGAACAATTATGAGGATCTAGATCTAATAAATGAGATTTTTAGAATTGCACATACTCTTAAGGGTATGTCTGCTACTATGGGTTTTAGCAAAATGGCTAACCTTACCCATGAAATGGAAAATGTACTTCAAGCACTAAGAAGTAAAGAAATTCAAGTATCGAGTCATATTATTGATATTTTATTTGACTGTTTTGATATGTTAGAAGGCTTTGTAAATGAAATTATAAACTCGGGGGAAGAAGGAGACTTTCAAGCTACTGAAATTATTAAAAGACTAAAAAATATCCAAAACAAAACAGTAGAAGAAGAAAGTTCTCAAAACAGCTTAAATTCAGAAGATAGAGTGGATATTGATATAGAAGAGTTTTCTAAAAATACTATCCTAAATGCTATGCACGAGGGTTATAAATCCTATAAAATAAAAGTTAGTTTAAATCCAGCATGTATGTTAAAGGCAGCAAGAGCTTTTATAGTTTTTAATACATTAGAAAAAAATTCTGAAATTATCAAAGCTAATCCTCCAGTAGAAGATATAGAGGATGAAAAGTTTGAAGATTCCTTTGAAATTATTATTATTTCTAAATCAAGTGGAAAGAAATTAAAAGCAGAATTACAAAATATATCAGAGATAGTTGAAGTAATTATAGAAGAAGTAAGCAAAGAAGAATTGGAAATGTTTGCATCAGGTGATGTAGAAATTATATCTGAAAGTGTTGAAGATACACCGAAAAGAGTAGGACATGAAAATGATGAAGATACTGAAGATATAAATGAAGGAGATAATAAAGTTAAGGAAAAGTCCCACAAACCTAAGGTTGGAAAAACTGTTAGAGTAGATATAGATAGACTTGATAATTTAATGAATCTAGTGAGTGAACTAATAATAATTAAAACAAGACTTGAAGATATAGATAATACTGGTAAAAGTAATATGGCTGAGGCTACAGAATACTTAGAAAGAATCACTACAAGTCTTCATGATGCTGTAATGAAGGTAAGAATGGTGTCTGTTGAAAGAGTTTTTAATAGATTCCCAAGAATGGTTAGAGACCTATCAAAAGAACTGGGGAAAGAAATATCTCTAATTATGTCAGGTGAAGAAACAGAAGTAGATAGAACTGTAATAGATGAAATAGGTGATCCGTTAATTCACTTAATCAGAAATTCTATTGATCATGGCATTGAATACCCACAGGATAGGAAAAAACTTGGTAAAGAAGAAAATGGTATTGTTAGATTAGCTGCATATCCAGATGGCAATAGTGTAGTTATTGAGGTTGATGATGATGGACAAGGAGTAAATATCCCAAAAGTCAAGGATAAGGCTATTCAAAGAGGACTTATCACAAAAGATCAAGCTCAAAATATGGACAATCAAGAAGCTGTTCAGATGCTGTTTAATCCTGGATTTTCTACAGCAGATAAAATATCAGATGTATCTGGAAGAGGAGTAGGTCTTGATGTTGTTAAAACAAAGATTGAATCCCTAGGAGGAAATATAGAGATTGAGACGGAAAAGAATAAAGGAAGCAAATTTATTATTAGACTCCCACTTACATTAGCAATAATTCAAGCACTATTAGTAAATATAGGAGTTGAAAAGTATGCTATACCATTAAATTCAATTAAAGAAATTATTACAATAGAAAAATCTACTATTAAACATATACAAAAAAGAGAAGTTACTTTATATAGAAATACTACTTTACCTATTATAAGAATGAATGAAGTACTAGGTGTTGATGTTAAAGCTGACGAAGAAGATGAATTGACTGTTGTAGTGGTTAAAAAAGGTGATAAAACAGCAGGCTTTGTAGTAGATAATTTAATAGGACAGCAGGAAATTGTTATCAAATCATTAGGTAAGTTTTTATCAGGCATAAAAGTTATTGCAGGGGCAACTATTTTAGGAAATGGTCAAGTTGCCTTGATTGTAGACACTAATTCACTATTATAAAGTGAAACTTAATTCAGAAGGAATTAAACCTTTAGCTAAATTTTAGCTAAACCTATCCAAAGACTGTACAACTCTTATCGTCCTCTTGAAGAATAGGGAGTCTTAGAGTTGTTAGCCATAGGGTAAATTTTTATATACTAGGAGGACTTTATATTATGAGTGAAAATATAAAAGTATCTGACAATCAGTATGTACTGTTTAAACTTGCTGATGAAATCTATGGTTTAGATATTTTACAAGTTGAAACTATAGAAAAAATTATGGATATAACAAGAATTCCTAATGCAGCATCTTATGTGGAAGGTGTTATAAATCTAAGAGGGGATGTTGTTCCAGTTATATCTTTAAGAAAAAGGTTTAGCTTCTCTGAGATAGATAATAACGATGATACTAGAATTATAATAGTAAATGTAGATGATGTGCTGGTAGGATTGTTAGTAGACTCATCTTCAGAGGTAGTACAATTAAGTAGTGATGAAATAGAAGAATTTCCAGAGCTATCAAATAATTTTGAAAATCAATTTGTACTAAGCATAGGTAAAAAAGAAAATAGGATCATTATGTTATTAGATTCACGAAAAGTATTGGGATTTACAGAAAACAACGATAATATTTAGTAGTATAAAGGTGGGAAAAATAATGGGAATGGGATTAGATGAGTTAAGCAGTGTCCAAATAGATGTATTAAAGGAAATAGGTAATATAGGTGCTGGGAATGCAGCTACAGCGTTAGCAAAAATTCTTGACAGAAAAATAGATATGAATGTTCCAAAGGTAGAAATTCTAGAATTTAAAGAAGTAGTTGAACTATTTGGAGGAGAAGAAATACCTGCTTCAGGTATATATTTTAGGTTTGAAGGAGATTTGACTGGTAACATAATGTTTATGTTAGGTCTTAAATCTTCAAAAAAACTTACTAATATGCTTACTGGAAAAGATGATACTTCAGATATTCTTGATGAGATAGATCAGTCAGCCCTTCAAGAAATAGGCAATATACTTTCAGGGGCATATGTTTCTTCTATAACTAGTTTAACTAATTTAAATATGAAGATTTCAGTGCCATCATTATCAATTGATATGGCAGGTGCAATTCTAAGTGTACCAATAATACAGTATGGACAAATGGGGGACAAGGTACTATTAATAGAAACAGAATTCAGAGAAGGCAATAATGATGTAAAAGGATTCTTTTTTCTTATTCCAGATCCGGATTTTTTTGAGATACTATTAAATAGCTTAGGAGCATTGGAATAATGGATATAGTGAAAGTGGGAATGGCTGATATGAGGGTTATAAAAAGTAATGGAATGTTAACCACACTAGGACTAGGTTCATGTGTGGGAATTGCCATTTATGATCCTTTGACCAAAGCAGCAGGCCTTCTACATATAATGTTGCCTTCAAGTAAATCAATACGGAATAATACGAATCCTGCAAAATTTGCTGATACTGGAATGGATGTTTTATTAGAAGAAATAGTAAAGATTGGTGGGAATAAAAATAGATTAGTGTGTAAGCTAGCAGGTGGGGCTCAAATGTTCTCTTTTGAGAAGAAAAATGATATTTTAAGAATTGGTGAAAGAAATGTTATTGCCACAAAAGAAATTTTAAGTAGTTTGAAAATACCCATTATTGGGGAAGACACAGGTGGAAATTTTGGAAGAACAATTGAGTTTTATGCTGATACTGGAAGTTTGTTAGTAAAAACTATAGGTCATGGTACAAAACAGATATGAATGGAGTTTTATAATGAAGAAGCTATTTTTAATCTCATTTTATATAATTTTTCTAATAAGTTTAATAATAGCATTTTTTAGTAAAATAAGCTTCTATCTTTTCTTTAAAAGATCCATTATATATTTTATTTTATTATTTATAGGTATGAAAACTTTAGATATAAGTATAAAAGAGTTATCTAATCAAAAATCCCACTTAAGAAATAGTAATTTAAGTGAAGAACAAAATATACACGATGAAGATTTTAAGCCACTAGAGTTTAATGAAATAGATAAAGATGTAGATGGTAAAAATATAAAGATTAAAAACAACCCTAGGGGGTTAACAGGCAATGAGTAATTCAACTATATGGGAGACGTACAAAAAAACTAGAGATAATAAAATAAAAGAACAATTGATAATTAATAATATAGAGTTAGTAAAAATTATAGCAGGAAGATTATATAGCACTTATAAGAATAATGTGGATTTTGATGATTTAGTTAGTTATGGAATTTTTGGACTTTTAGATGCTATAGAAAAGTTTGATCCTTCAAAAAATGTAAAGTTTGATACATATGCCTATATTCGAATAAGAGGTGCTATAATAGACCAACTACGATCTTTAGATTGGATTCCAAGATCTATAAGACAAAAATATAAAAAAGTTGAAGATGCCTATAAAAAAGTTGAAAGTCAATACGGACGAAGTGCTAATGATGATGAAATAGCTAGTTATCTTGAAATTTCAATAAATGAATTGCATAATATTCTTTCTGAAATTCATTCTTTTTCTGTAGTTTCTTTAGATGAAAAAATCACCAATAATCCAAACTTTACATTGGTAGATGAAAATGAAGTAAATGATCCTCAAGGTCACTTGGAAGAAGAAGAAACAAAAAAAATTTTAAAAGAAATCGTAAAAGAGCTACCAGAAAAAGAAAAAACTGTCATTAGTCTCTATTATAATTCAGAACTTACATATAAGGAAATATCCTTAGTGATGGGGGTATCAGAGTCAAGAATATCACAAATTCATACAAAGGCGATTATGAAACTTAGATCTAAGCTTGAAAAATCTCTTTGAAAGAAGTGATAATTAAAATGTTAAAGAATATAATTTGCACAGGAGATACCTTGGAGGAAGCTGTTAAAAGCGGCTTAAAAGAAATGAATTTAACAATAGATCAAGTGGATTATGAAGTTATAGAAGAGGGTAAATCAATCTTAAATATAGTATTAAAACCATATAGAATTAGAATGGCTAATAAAGCTGAAGTAAGGGTTGAAGAAAATAAAGAACCTATAGATGCTAAAGCTGAACTTTATATAGATAGTAATAAATTACATGCCTACTTAACATTGACTCCTCCTAATGGTGGTGAAATGATTAATTATGAACAGGTAGATAATATATTAAAAGAAAGAAATATTACTTATGGAATTTTACATGAAAATATTCAAGATACTATTGATAGTCCTAAATTTCATGAGAGGATATTAATTGCCGAAGGTGATGCACCAATTAATGGAGTAGATGGGCAAATAAGTTATTTATTTGAAATAAATTCTTCATTTAAGCCGAAATTAATAGAAAACGACAAAGTAGATTTCAAGGAATTAGATATGATAAAAAATGTAAACAAAGGTGAAGTTTTAGCAGAAAAAATATTACCTACTAATGGAACAGATGGAAAGACGATTATGGGTGATATTATAAAAGCTAAACCTGGAAAACCTGTTTATTTAAAGCTGGGAAAAAATGTTATAGAAGATGAAGAGGGAATGAAACTTATAGCAAATGAAGATGGTTGTCCTAAGTTAATTGATGGTAAGGTTACAGTCTTGCAAATATATGAGATAAATGGAAATGTTGATAATTCTATAGGGAATATATATTTTAATGGTAAAATTATTGTTAAAGGAAATGTCTGTACTGGCTTTAAAATACAGTGTGATGGGGATATAGAAGTTCATGGTGTAGTTGAAGGTGCAGAAATTATTGCAGAAGGAGATATTATTCTTCGCAAAGGGATTCAAGGTAATAATATTGGAAAACTATATAGCAAAAAAAGTATAACAGCTAGTTATATAGAGAATTCATATGTTTGTGCCAATGGCATCATTTATTCTGATGTAGTACTCCACAGTGTGCTTGAATCTAAAAGTAAAATTCAAATTCTAGGTAAAAAAGGAATGCTTGTAGGAGGAGAAACTAGGGCGGTTACGGAAATAAGGGCTAATAGCATTGGGTCACCTATGTCAACAAAAACAAAGCTTGAAGTGGGTATAGACCCTGAGATAAAGCAAAGATATGAAAGTGTAAAGGCTGAGCTGGAAACATTATATAAAAATAAAGAAAGTGTAATCAAAGCAATAGATTTGTTGTCTAAAATTTCTAAGACAACTAAATTGCCAGAAGAAAAACAAGCAATCCTTCAAAAATCTATTAAAACTAGAGCATATTTAGAGGATAAGATAAAAACATCTAACGAATCTTTAGTACAACTAGAAGAGTTTTTAAAATCTTTATCAATGGGCAAAATTCATGGGAAAAATACAATTTATTCAGGAGTTCAAATTACAATAGGTAATTCTTCACTGTATATAAGAGAAAATATTAAACATACAACTGTTTTAAAAGAAGAAAGCGAGATAAAAACCACTGTATATATGAATAATACTGGAGAGTGATTGTAATGTCTATACGATCTTTAGACTTCCAAATGCTTATTCCCAAATCTCAAGAACAGTCCAAAGTAAATCAACAAAACAATGATAAAGTAAAAGTGGAACATCAGCAAATTGTACAACAGGATAAAACACATTCTGAACTTCAGTTTAGTAGAATTAATAAATTTGAAAACAAGAATGTTGTATATAATAATAATAATAATCCTGATAAACGTCAAAAAAAGCACCAAAAGAAAAAAAGAGACTCTAACAAGGAAAATTGTAAGGAAGAAAATAATGAAGTAATTTTAGGCTCTAAAATTGATATAAAAATTTAATTTTTTTGGAGGCAGTTTAAATATGATGTCTAGTTATATACTATTCATTACTGGTATAGGAATAGTTGTAATGGCTTTAGCTTTAATTAAAAAAGACGTTTATAACAATTCAAATAGCAGTAAGGTTTTTGAACAGAAAGAAGATGAACTATTAAAAAATATAGAAATAGCTGATGACATTATAAAGGAATTAAATGATATTAGTGATAGTATAATTCAAAAATTAGATGGAAAAATTTCTGAAATAAATGATTTGCTTAAAAAAGCAGAAGAAAAAACAGTGAGTTATGAAAAAGAAAAAATTATAAATACTGAAATACAAAATCCAGAAGAGCAAACAGCTGAAAAATATATAAAAGAAGATAATATAAAAAAAATAGAGCTTAAAAAAAATTCTCGTTTACCTTATAAAGAGCTAGAAAAAATTATAGAATTACAAGACAAAGGGTATAACTCTTCTCAGATTGCAAAATTTCTTAACAAAGGTATTGGAGAAATCAATTTAATTATGAATTTAAAGAAGAGGTGAAGCTTTGAAAAGTAGACTTTCTTTAGGAATACTTCTAGGTATAGGGATAGGAATAATTATATCCTCTACCTTTTTTATAGCTACTACTGATAATAATAAAAATTTAAAATCAAACTCAGAATTTATAAAAAATGAAGCAAAAAAATTAGGTATGATTGACCCCGAAGATTTATTTTCAGTAGAAGATACAAAAGAACCAGAAATTCAGAAAGAAGAAAATAAAAGAATAATAATAGATATTCCTAAAGGTTCTTCAAGTGAAGAAATAGCCATAATATTAAAACAAAATGGTTTAATTAATTCAGAAGAGGAGTTTTTAGATATTGTTACTACAAATGAAGGTGCTAATAAACTTAAATGGGGTAGTTATGAATTTACTCCAAAAGATAATATAGAAGATATTTTTGAAACCATAATATCAGGGAGCCAATAAAGGGTGTCAAGGGGACGGTTCTTCTGTTGTCAGAAGAACCGTCCCCTTGACACAATAGGTATATCATGTAATTTAATGGTAATAATATATAAAGTATTACTCTCAGAATATAAATAAATATTTTGTTGCATTATGTATTATCCTTATGTTATACTACTTAAGGTGATAAATACACACACTTTGGAATTTCGGAAATTGGTCCTAATGGTGTTTTCGAAGATGAACAAGGTGGAGGAAAAACCAAGGAGGTGAAAGATTATGTCAGTCATATCAATGAAACAATTATTAGAAGCTGGTGTGCATTTTGGACATCAAACTAGAAGATGGAATCCTAAGATGGCAGAGTACATTTTCACAGAAAGAAATGGTATCTATATTATAGACCTTCAAAAAACTGTGAAAAAGATCGAAGATGCTTATACTTTCATTAAGGAAGCTGCAGAAAGCAACAAGCCAATTCTGTTTGTTGGTACAAAAAAGCAGGCTCAAGAATCTATTGAGCAGGAAGCTAAAAGATGTGGAATGTACTATGTTAACCAAAGATGGTTAGGTGGAATGCTTACTAACTTTAAAACCATTCAAAAAAGAATAGATCGTTTAAATGATCTTGTTAAAATGGAAGAAGAAGGAATGTTTGATGTACTACCTAAAAAAGAGGTTATGGAACTTAAGCATGAACAAGAAAAGCTTGAGAGGTTTTTGGGTGGTATAAAGGATATGCCAGACCTACCTGCAGCATTGTTTGTTGTGGACCCTAGAAAAGAAAGAATAGCTGTTAAAGAAGCTCAAATACTAGGTATCCCTGTAGTAGGTATTGTAGATACAAACTGTGACCCAGATGAGGTTGATTTTGTTATTCCTGGAAATGATGATGCTATCAGAGCTGTAAAATTAATTACTGCTAAGATTGCAGATGCTATTATGGAAGGAAAACAAGGGGAACAAACTGAAGAATAATTCTGAGGGTAAGGGTAATAAGGGGATATCCCTTACTTCTCTTACCCTTTTCACTTTCACGATATAGATAAAGGAGGCATTTAAATGGCTGTTACAGCATCAATGGTAAAAGAACTTAGGGAAAAAACTGGTGCAGGTATGATGGACTGCAAAAAAACTTTAATAGAGTCAAATGGTGATATGGAAAAAGCTATAGAGCTATTAAGAGAAAAAGGATTAGCTCAAGCAGCAAAAAAATCTGGAAGAATAGCATCAGAAGGGCTTGTAGATTCATATATTCATGGTGGAAGAATTGGAGTATTAGTAGAGGTTAATAGTGAAACTGACTTTGTTGCTAAAAATGATGAGTTTAAACAATTTGTTAGAAATATAGCAATGCAAGTTGCAGCATCAAATCCTCAGTACATAAAAAGAGAAGATGTACCAGCAGACGCTATTGAAAAAGAAAAAGAAATTTTAAGAGCTCAGGCTTTAAATGAAGGTAAGCCGGAAAAAATAGTTGATAAAATGGTTGAAGGTAGAATTGATAAATATTTTAAAGAGGTTTGCTTATTAGAGCAAAACTTTATTAAAGATCCTGAAATCACTGTTCAAGATTTACTAAATCAAAAAATAGCTAAAATTGGTGAGAACTTATCAATTAGACGATTTGTTAGATATGAAGTAGGCGAAGGAATAGAAAAGAAAGAAGAAAATTTTGCAGAAGAAGTGGCAAAACAAATTAATAGTTAAAATAAAAACTAAAGATAGAGAGCACAGTAAGTGTTCTCTTTTTTAAAATATATGGATATATAATATAAAGGTTTTTTAAAACTTGTGTAGAATACTAAGAACGGAGGCGAATTTGTGAGGCCTAAGTACAAAAGAATTATACTAAAATTGAGTGGAGAAGCCTTAGCAGCTGACAAAGGTTTTGGTTTAGATGAAAACACCTTAGACTCTATTGCAGATCAAATTAAAGAAATTTCAAACTTGGGGGTCGAAGTGGCCGTTGTTGTTGGTGGTGGAAATTTTTGGCGGGGCAGAAGTGGAAAAGGTATGGATAGAACTACTGCCGATTATATGGGAATGCTTGCAACAGTAATTAATGCATTGGCCTTGCAAGATGCTTTAGAAAGTATAGGAATTCTTACAAGGGTTCAAACTGCTGTAGAGATGAGACAAATTGCAGAACCATATATTAGAAGAAAGGCAGTTCGTCACCTTGAAAAGGCAAGAGTAGTTATCTTTGCTGCGGGAACGGGTAATCCTTATTTTACTACGGATACAACAGCAGCATTACGTGCAGCTGAGATTGAGGCAGAGGTTATTTTATTAGCTAAAAAAGTAGATGGTGTATATGACTCTGACCCTAAAACAAATCCTGAAGCTAAAAAATATGAAAAACTAACTTATATAGATGTTTTGAATAGAGGATTAGGAGTTATGGATTCAACTGCTACTTCATTATGTATGGATAATGGGATACCTATTATTGTATTTGCGCTAGATCAACCAGAAAATATAAGAAAAGTAATTTTAGGTGAAGATATAGGAACAATTGTGAGGGAGGAATAGAAAATGTTATTAGAGGTACATAAGGAACTTGAAGAAAAGATGCAAAAGACTGTAAGAGTTTTAAAGGAAGATATGCAAAGTATTAGGGCAGGCAGGGCGAATCCAGCATTATTAGATCGTATTAATGTGGATTATTATGGAACACCTACTCCATTAAAGCAAATCGCAAGTGTATCAGCACCAGAGCCAAGATCATTAATTATCCAACCCTATGATAGATCAGCAGTTCAACCAATTGAAAAAGCAATAAATCAGTCTGATCTTGGGATTAATCCTTCAAATGACGGAAAAATAATTCGACTTGCAATTCCTCAATTAACTGAAGAAAGAAGAAAAGAATTAATAAAGGTTGTTAAAAAAAATGGAGAAGAAGCTAAAGTTGCATTGAGAAATGAAAGACGTGATGCAAACGATAAGCTAAAGAAAATGCAGAAGAGTAGTGAACTAACAGAAGATGATTTTAAAAAAGCAGAAAGTGAAGTGCAGAAATTAACAGATAAATATATAGAAATTGTAGATGATTTAATCGCAAAAAAAGAAAAGGAAATGTTGGAGGTTTAGTATATTGCAAAAAAATCTTGATGTGGTAGGCTTAGAGCTTACCAGTGCATTACAAATACTAGATCAGAATAACTACAAATACTCCATAATAGAAACCCTCTCTCCTAAAGGGGTTAATAAAGATGGAGAGTGCAGAATTATTCATTTAAGAGAAACTAATGATAAATTAGAATTAATAGTTAGCTTTTTTTGAAGCCCCGAGTTTAAAGGGGCTTTTAAAATATTTCTTCAGAAGAATTTGGAGGCTGTTAAATGAATATAATAAAGGATTTCTTTGAAAAAAATAAAATTACAGATGAAAACCTTGATAAAAGTAATATTCCAGGTCATATAGCAATTATCATGGATGGAAATGGCAGATGGGCAAAAAAAAGAGGTCTTCCTAGATCGATTGGTCATAAGTGGGGAGTAGAAGCATTAAGAGAAACTATTAAGGTTTGTTCTGAATTAAATGTAGAATTCCTTACACTATATGCCTTTTCTACTGAAAATTGGAAAAGACCTGAAGAAGAGGTTTCTGCTTTGATGCAATTGTTAGTGAATTATTTACGCATGGAAATTGAAGAGTTACATAAAAACAATGTGAAAATTAGGGCTATTGGAGATATAAATAAACTTCCTTCTATAGCTATTCAAGAAATAAAAAAAGCAATAGAGCTAACTAAAGAAAATAAAGGTCTAAATGTTAATATAGCATTAAATTATGGTGGTAGAGCTGAAATAATTAATGCAGTTAAAAGTATTGTTTCAGATTTAGAAAACGACAAATTTACTGTAGATGAGATTGACAGCAATCTTTTTGAGCAGTATTTATATACAAAGGATATTCCAGACCCAGACTTAATTATAAGACCAAGTGGAGAGTTGAGAATCAGCAATTTTCTTTTATGGCAGTCTGCATATAGTGAGTTTTGGTTTTCAGATATACTTTGGCCTGATTTTAAGAGAGAAGATTTACTTAATGCTATTTATGACTATCAGAAAAGAGACAGGAGATATGGGGCTATAAAACAAAGGTGGTGAAGCTGTGTTAAAAAGAGTTTTATCTGCTTTAATTGCAATACCACTTCTCTTAATTGTTGTTATTACAAGCGGATTGGTGCTAAAATTAGCTGTAGGTGTTGTAGCAATTCTAGGACTAAATGAATTTTATAATGCTTTTGAAAATGTAAATATAAAGGCTTCAAAAATAGTGGGCTTAGTAAGTGTTTTAATTATGTTTATTTTTACATTGAAGGATATTAATCCTAATTACATAATGGCTTGGTTTTTTATAAGTACTTTATTAGCTTTGTTTTATGGATTGTCAAAAAAAACAGAAGAAGTTTGGGCATCAGTTATAACTATTTTTGGTATAATTTATGTGGTTTTTTCTTTTTATCATATAGTTTTCATTTCAAATTTAGGACAATTTTCTAATCTTATTTGGTTAATATTTATAGCTGCATGGGCAACGGATACCTTTGCTTATTTTACAGGCTATTTCTTTGGTAAAAAAAAGCTGTGTCCTACAATTAGCCCTAAGAAAACAGTAGAAGGTGCAGTTGGCGGTATTATAGGTAGTATAGTTATAAGTTTGATATTTATGAAGTTTATTTATCCTGATTTATTAATACATGGAGTAATTATCGGATTTTTGGGAAGTATAGTTGGACAGATGGGAGATTTAACTGCATCATCCTTTAAAAGATATGTAGGAATTAAAGATTATGGTAAAATAATGCCTGGGCATGGTGGTGTTTTAGATAGATTCGATAGTATTCTTTTCACTGCTCCTTTAGTTTATTACTATATATTACTTGTATTACAAAACTAGATAGTTTTAGAGAATTACTTCAGAAGAAAGGGTGTAAGGATTGAAAAACATTGTTGTATTAGGGTCTACAGGATCTATTGGTACTCAAACTCTGGATGTTGTAAGAAACAATCCAAAAGGATATAATATATTAGGAATAAGTTGTAAAAGTAGTATTAAGCTTATGGAAGAGCAAATTCGAGAATTCAAGCCTAAACTTGTTGCAGTGCAAAATTACTCATTGGCTAAAGAGTTAAAAGGTCGTGTGAGTGATTTAGATATTGAAGTATTGTCTGGAATTGAGGGTATAGCTTCATTGACTGATATAGAAGGAGTTGATTTAGTTGTAAATTCCGTGGTGGGAATAGCAGGTCTAATCCCTACTATGAGAGCTATAGAAAATAAAATCAATATAGCTTTGGCAAATAAAGAAACTCTAGTAACAGCTGGAGAGCTTGTAATGAAAGAAGCTATTAAAAGAAATGTTAAAATTATTCCAGTTGATAGTGAACATAATGCTATATTTCAATGTCTTATGGGCAATGATTTTAATACAGTTAATAAAATAATATTAACTGCATCAGGTGGACCATTTAGGGGTATGAAAAAAAGTGATCTTGTAAATGTTTCAGCGCAAAAAGCTTTAAAGCATCCTAAATGGAATATGGGAAGAAAGATATCCATTGATTCTGCTACACTTATGAATAAAGGACTTGAAGTAATTGAGGCTAAATGGCTATTTGATATAGACGTTGAAAAAATAGATGTAGTTGTTCACCCTCAAAGTATAATACACTCTCTGGTAGAATATAATGATAGTTCTATAATAGCCCAACTGGCTGCTACTGATATGAGATTGCCTATACAGTTTGCTTTAAGCTATCCACAAAGAGAAAGAAATGATAGAAGATTAAATTTAACAGAGCTTGGAGCTTTAACATTTGAGGCTCCTGACATGGATACTTTTCCATGTTTAAAGCTAGCCTATGATGCTATTAAAATAGGAGGGAGTCTCCCTATAGTTTTAAATGCTGTAAACGAAGTAGCTGTAGAAATGTTTTTAGAAGGTAGTATAGGATTTTATGATATTCCTAAGCTAATAGAGACTGCCTTAGAAAAACACAAATTAGAAACTGATTTAAATATTGATAAAATTATAGATGTAGATAGATGGGCTAGAGACTTTACACAAAAATAACTTTTTAAAGGTGGTGCTCATATGGGAACAATAATAGTTGCTCTAATAGTATTTGGAGTGCTAGTTATTTTTCATGAGTTTGGACATTTTAGTGTTGCAAAACTTTCAGGTATAAAAGTCCATGAATTTGCCATAGGTATGGGACCTAGAATATTAAAATTAAAAGACAAAGAAACTGAGTATTCAATTAGGATTTTCCCAATTGGTGGATATGTTAAAATGGAAGGTGAAGATGAAGCCTCTACTGATAAAAGAAGCTTTAATAATAAGTCAATCCTTACAAGAATATTAGTTATTATTGCAGGTCCATTGATGAATTTTATATTGGCTATTCTTTTGTTTGTAGTAATTTTTTATTCTATTGGCTTTGCTACTACAACTATTGATGAATTAACTCCTGGTTATCCTGCAGAGCTGGCAGGGTTACAAAAGGGAGATCAAATTGTTGAAATTAATAATTCTCCAATTAGTTCATGGGATGATTTGCAAAAGACAATAGGCGAAAGTGAAGAAAGTGAAAATATTGGTATAACAGTTGTGCGAAACAACTCAGAGAAAGAGCTTACAGTGAATCCTTTGATGGATAAAGAAACTAATCGAGTGGTAATTGGTATTACTCCTGCTTATAAAAAGTCCTTTATTCAATCTTTCTCAGTCAGTATTGATCGAATGGTATTTGTTTTGGAAGAAATGTTTAACTTCTTTGGGCAACTTTTTACGGGAAAAGCTTCTACTGAAGATGTAGTAGGTCCAGTTGGAATAATTCACCTTGTAGGTGAGGCTGCAAAAACTAATATATATAATGTGCTTTCTTTAGCCGCTTTAATAAGTATAAACCTAGGAATGGTTAATTTGCTTCCAATTCCTGCTCTTGATGGCGGAAGATTGATATTCTTAATAATTGAGGGAATTATGGGCAGACCAATAGATCCTGAAAAAGAAGGTTTTATTCATTTCACTGGATTTGTCCTTCTAATAGGATTAATGATATTTATTGTGTACAAAGATATAGTAAGATTTTTTTAAGGCTGGTGTAATTATGAATACAAGAACACAGACACGAAAAGTTCAGTGTGGAAATATTGAAATAGGAGGGAATTCTCCTATTTCAATACAATCAATGACCAACACAGATACTAGAAATGTAGAAACAACAGTTGCTCAAATAAAAAAACTTGAAGATGCTGGCTGTGATTTAGTTCGTGTAGCCATACCAGATATAGACGCAGCTAGGGCTATAAAGGACATAAAAAGAGAAATTAAAATTCCAATTGTTGCAGATATACATTTTGACTATAGATTAGCTTTAGAATGTATTGACAATGGTATTGATAAACTACGATTAAACCCTGGTAATATAGGTAGTGTAGAAAGGGTAAATGAAGTTGTAAAGAAAGCTAAGGAAAGAAAAATTCCTATTCGTATAGGAGTAAATGCAGGTTCAATTGAAAAAGAAATACTTAATAAGTATGGAAAGCCTTGTGCAGAAGCATTAGTCGAAAGTGCTTTAAAACATATTGATATATTAGAAAAGCTTGATTTTTATGATATTGTAGTTTCTTTAAAGGCTTCTGATATAAGACTAACAGTAGATGCCTACAAGCTTATATCTAAAAAAGTAGATTATCCTCTACATGTTGGTATAACAGAAGCTGGTACTATTAAAAAAGGTACTATAAAATCTGCCATAGGAGTGGGTTCCCTTTTATTAAATGGAATTGGTGATACAATAAGAATTTCATTAACAGGTGATCCAGTAGAAGAAGTATTAGTTGGAAAGGAAATTTTACAAGCTTTAGATATTAGAAACTTTGGAATCAAATTTATTTCTTGCCCCACTTGTGGAAGATGTCAAATAGATTTAATAAGGGTTGCCAATGAGGTTGAAGAAAAGTTAAAAAATATTAAAAGACCAATTACTGTTGCCATAATGGGGTGTGCAGTTAATGGTCCTGGAGAAGCAAAAGAGGCTGATATAGGTATTGCAGGGGGAAAATCATCAGCCTTGCTATTTAAAAAGGGACAAATAATAAAAAAGATTCAAGAAGATCAAATAGAAGAAATCTTAATAGAAGAAATAATAAAAATGTAGTTGTTAGGAGGATATCCTGTGGTTACAGCTATTATCCCTGCGTTTAATGAAGGAAAAAGAATTCATAATGTGCTAGAGGTTTTAGGACAAGTAGATCTTGTAGAAGAAATCATTGTAGTAAATGATGGTTCTAATGATAATACTTATGATGTGGCTATTCAATATACAAAAAATGTTGTGAATCTGGAAAAAAACCTAGGAAAAGGTGGAGCTATTATTGAAGGAATAAAGAGATCTACTGGTAATATAATTTTACTTTTAGATGCAGATTTAATAGGTTTGAAACCCCGTCATATACATGACTTAATAAAACCTATTATCAATAATGATTTCGATACGACAGTAGGGATCTTTTCTTCAGGTAGGTTTTTTACGGATTTAGCTCAAAAAATCGCACCTTTTTTATCAGGGCAAAGAGCCATAAAAAAAGATATTTTGGGCGAATTTCACAATTTAGAAATTACTAAATATGGATTTGAAGTTGCTATTACAAACTATATAAAGAAAAATAAATATGGGATGAAAAAGGTTATTTTAAAAGATATGTCTCATGTTATGAAAGAAGAAAAAGAAGGATTTATAAAAGGTTTTAGTTTAAGATTAAGAATGTATTGGCAAATAGTTAAGGTGTTATCTTTTGAGATAAGAAGATAATGCCTTTATATTGTTAAATGATGGATTAGGGGTGAGGTTGCTTTTGACTAATTTATTAAGTAATGTTATTAGTTCGTTAACACCAAACATAATTCTCCAAGACGAAGCAATCGTTGAAAAAATTGTATATTATAAAAAAGAGAAAAAATTAAAAATAATATTAATACCTGATAAGATAATAGATATTAGCAAATTGGATACATTAGAAAGTTCTATAAAACAAAATGTCCCATATTTAAATGACATATTTTTTAAAACAATTTACAAAAACCATTCAAAAAATCTTCAAGATATAATGATAAGCTTTTGGGAAAACATACTCTATGAATTAAATAAAAGATTCCCATCTTGTCAAGCTTGGCTAAAGGATACTACATTTAAAATTGATAATACATCAATTTTTATTAGTGTAAACTCCCAACTAGGTATAGATAGTTTAAAGGCAAAAAATACAGAGTCTATAATTGGAAATTTAATAAGAGAAAACTTTGAGATAGAAGCTAAGGTATTCTTTGAATTAAAGGAAAATGCTGTAGAAGAAAACTATGAAAATTATCTAATAGAAAAAGAAAATGAAACTAAAGAACTAATAAAAGATATAATTAGTGACACAGAAAAAAAATCTCCCCAAAAGAATGGCATAGCAAAGCCTGGTAACTCCAAAGTATTAAAGGGTAAATCAATTTCAAGTGAAAGCATATTTATATCTGAAGTTAGTGAAGAATCAGGAACAGCTACTATTCAGGGAGAAATATTTGATGTTGAAACAAGAGAGTTGAAAAGTGGAAAAGTATTACTGACCATATCAGTTACAGATTATAAAAGTTCCATTGGTGCAAAAGTATTTGGTAAAAGTGAAGAAATTGAAACTCTTTTAGAAGTTTTGAAATGTGGAAAATTTATAAAGCTTAGAGGAGAGGCCAGATATGACACCTTTTCAAAGGAGCTTGTCATATATCCTAATGATATAAATGCTATTAGTCCAGAGTATAGAATGGACTTTTCTGAAACTAAAAGAGTAGAATTGCATGCGCATACAAATATGAGTGCTATGGATGGGATTTCTTCAACTACGAATATTATACAAAAGGCATCCCAGTGGGGACATCCTGCAATAGCAATAACTGACCATGGAGTAGTTCAAGCTTTTCCAGAGGCAATGTCTGCTAGTAAAAAATTTGGTATTAAAGTTATTTATGGAGTAGAAGGATATTTAGTAAATGATGGAGAACCTATTGTTCTTAATTGTAGTGGGGAAGATGTCAATGGAAATTATATTGTTTTTGACTTAGAGACCACAGGTTTATCTAGTAGATATAATAAAATCACAGAAATTGGTGCAGTGAAAATCAGTAATGGTACTATTGTTGATAGATTTCACAAACTGGTTAATCCTCAAACACCAATACCTCCAAAAATTGTAGAGCTTACTGGAATTACAGATGAAATGGTTGAAAATGAGCCAACAATAGATGAAATACTGCCTAGTTTTTTAGAATTTATTGGTAATGACCCTGTTGTGGCACATAATGCCTCTTTTGATACTTCTTTTGTTATTGAAAGCTGTAATAGGTTAAATTTAAGTTTTAATAATCCTATTTTGGATACATTATCCTTAGCTAAGGTGCTTTTACCCAGCTTAAAAAGATATAAGCTAAATAATATAGCCAAGGAATTAAGGGTAGAACTTTTAAATCATCATAGAGCTGTAGACGATGCAGTGGCTTTAGCAAAGATTTTTATGAAATTTATAAAAATGTTAGATGAAAAAGGAATAGAAAAGTTAGATGAGATAAATGACTTATTTATTCAAAATATAGATGTGAAGAAATTAGATACCTTTCACATTATCATATTAGTTAAAAATCAAGAAGGATTGAAGAATTTATATAAGATAATTTCTCATTCTCACTTAGATTACTTTTATAAAAAGCCTAGAATACCAAAATCCTTGATTAATAAATATAGAGAAGGTTTAATAATAGGAACAGCTTGTGAAGCAGGAGAATTATATAAAGCTGTTTTAAAAAATAAAGAGGATAAAGATATTGAAAAAATAATCAAGTTTTATGATTATTTAGAAATTCAGCCTATAGAAAATAATTATTTTTTACTAGAAAAAAAGCTTGTTAATTCTGAAGAGGACCTTAGGGAAATAAATAAAAAAATTATAAGCTTAGGTAAAAAATATAATAAGCCTGTAGTAGCTACAGGAGATGTACACTTTACAGAACCTCAGGATGAGGCGTATAGAAGGATTCTTATGGCAGGTCAAGGGTATAGTGATGCTGATAATCAAGCTCCTTTATATTTTAAAACAACAGATGAAATGCTGGCAGAATTTAGATACCTAGGAGAAGATACTGCCTATGAGGTTGTAGTAAATAATCCTAATTTAATAAGCCAAATGGTAGAGTCTGTAATACCTATTCCAGAAGAGACTTTTCCACCAAAAATTGAAGGCTCTGAACAGTCTCTAAGGGAAATGTGTAATACTAAAGCTAGGAGTATTTACGGTGATCCATTACCTGAAGTTGTAGAAAAAAGGCTTGAGAGAGAACTGAACTCTATAATTAGTAATGGATATGCTGTAATGTATATAATTGCTCAAAAGTTAGTAACTAAATCACTAGAAGATGGATATTTAGTAGGTTCAAGGGGATCTGTAGGATCATCCTTTGTTGCTACTATGAGTGATATAACTGAGGTAAACCCACTGCCACCTCATTATGTTTGTCCTAGCTGTAAACATTCTGAGTTTATATTAGATGGCTCAATTCCCAGTGGTGCAGATCTTCCAGATAAAAGTTGTAGTAAGTGTAATACTGTATATATAAAAGATGGCCATGATATTCCCTTTGAGGTTTTCTTAGGCTTTGAAGGAGATAAAGAACCTGATATAGACCTTAACTTTGCAGGGGAATATCAAGCTGTAGCTCATAAGTATACTGAGGAGTTATTTGGTAAAGGATATGTTTTTAGGGCGGGTACTATAGGAACAATAGCTGATAAAACTGCCTTTGGATTTGTTAAAAAATATTCTGAAGAAAAACAAATAATTATAAACAATAGAGAAGTGCTTAGATTATCAAAAGGTTGTACAGGAGTAAAGAGGACAACTGGTCAGCATCCAGGAGGAGTAATGGTCGTTCCAGATTATACAGATATTTTTGAGTTTACTCCTATTCAATATCCAGCCAATGATGGAAGATCAGGGGTTATAACTACACATTTTGATTATCATTCTATTAGTGGAAGGCTCTTAAAGCTGGATATTCTAGGTCATGATGTCCCTACAATAATAAGAATGTTACAAGACCTAACTGGAGTGGATCCTACAAATATACAATTAGATGATGGGGAGACTATGAAAATATTTACTGGACCTGAACCATTAAATATTGTAGATAAGGACTTTAAATGTGAAGTGGGGACATTAGGTATTCCAGAGTTTGGAACAAAATTTGTTAGACAAATGCTTATGGATACAATGCCAACAACCTTTGGAGAACTAGTGAGAATAAGTGGTTTATCTCATGGTACTGACGTTTGGATTAATAATGCTCAAGAATTAGTAAGACAAAAAGTAGCAGAACTAAAAGATGTTATTTCTACAAGAGATGATATAATGAATTATTTAATATATAAAAACTTAGAACCTAAACTAGCATTTAAAATAATGGAAAAGGTTAGAAAAGGAAAAGGTTTAACATCAGAAGACGAAGAAATAATGAAAAAAAATAATGTGCCTAGATGGTATATAGATTCCTGTAATAAAATCAAGTATATGTTTCCTAAGGCCCATGCAGCTGCCTATGTAATGATGTCTTTTAGGATTGCTTTTTTTAAAGTGCATTATCCTCTAGCATTCTATGCCACTTATTTTACAACTAAAGCATCTGATTTTGATGCAGATTTAGTAATAAAAGGTAAGTCTAATGTAAATAATAAGATGAAAGAGTTAGAAAACTTAGGAAATAATGCAACTCAAAAGGAGAAGGATTTATATACAGTACTAGAGGTTGTTATGGAAATGTATTGTAGAGGTCTTAATTTTTCTAAGGTGGATATATATGAGTCTAGTGCAGATCGATTTACAATCAAAGATGAAACCTTATTGCCCCCGTTAACTGGTTTACAAGGTGTTGGTGAAAATGCAGCTAAGAGTATAGAAAATGCCAGAGAAAATGGATCTTTTATGTCTATTGAAGATTTAAGACAAAGAACAAAGATAAACAAAACAGCTATAGAGGCTTTACAAAACCATGGATGTTTAAATGGATTATCTCAAACTAACCAGCTATCATTATTTTAAAGTTGCATATTTTTTCTTCTTGTGCTATAATCTTACTGAAAGTTATATGGATACTATTAAAAGAGTGGGCGGACTTCCCACTCTTTCCTGTTATTTATTTACTTTTAATGTAGAATAATGAATGGTTTTTTCGAGAAAATATGTATATATAGAGTTTTATAAATAATGAGGAGGAATATCATGGCAAAAAAAAGAGTAGTAGATATAGTTGAAGAACAATTACTACAATTTTTAGATGAAAAAAATCTTGAATTAGTTGATATAGAATTTCTTAAAGAAGGAAAAGATTGGTTTTTACGAATATACATAGATGATGAAGAGGGTGTTTCACTGAATAAATGTCAATTAGTTAGCGAATTTATTAGTGAAAGGCTTGATGAACTAGACCCCATTGAACAGGGGTATTTTTTGGAGGTTTCTTCTCCTGGGTTAGAAAGACCACTTAAAAATCAAAAGGATTATGAAAAAAATAAAGGAAATTTGATAGAAGTTAGTTTATATGAAGCTGTAGATGGGCAGAAAACCATTGAAGGAATACTTGAAGACTTTGATCAAGATTATATTAAAATATCAAGTGAAAAAAATAATATTACTATAGAAAAAACTAATATAGCAAAAGCAAAACCCATTATAAGTATATAAAAAAGGAGGTTAGGTTGATGAACGGGGAGTTTATTGAAGCCCTTAGTCAGATAGAGAAGGAAAAGGGAGTATCCAAAGAAATCCTTATTGATGCCATTGAGGCAGCTTTAATTTCAGCTTATAAAAGAAATTATGGTTCTGCACAAAATGTTAAAGTATATATAAACAGAGAAACTGGGGAAGTAAGAGTAGTTTCCTTAAAGGATGTAGTTGAGGATGTAGAGGATGATTTACTTCAAATATCTTTAGAGGAAGCAAAGGAAATTGATTCAAATTACTCTATAGGTGATTTAGTTGAAAAGGAAGTTACACCAAGAAACTTTGGAAGAATAGCAGCTCAGACAGCTAAACAGGTAGTTGTACAAAGGATTCGTGAAGCAGAAAGAGGTATAATTTTTGACGAATTTATAAATAGGGAAAGTGAAATTGTAACTGGAGTTGTACAACGTATTAGTAAAGGCAATGTTTTTATAAGTCTAGGTAGAACAGAAGCGATTTTAGGACCAACTGAACAAATACCAGGAGAAGCATATAATCACAATGATAGAATAAAAACATATATTGTTGAAGTTAAGAAAACAACTAAAGGTCCACAAATTCAAGTTTCTAGAACGCATCCAGGTTTAGTTAAAAGATTATTTGAATTAGAAGTACCTGAAATACATGATGGTATTGTAGAATTAAGAAGTATTTCCAGAGAGGCAGGCTCAAGAAGCAAAATAGCTGTTTATTCACAGGATGAAAATGTTGATGCTGTAGGAGCTTGTGTAGGTCATAAAGGTGTTAGAGTTCAAGCTGTTGTAGATGAATTAAAGGGTGAAAAAATAGATATTATAAACTGGAGTGAAGATCCTGTAAAATATATAGCCAGCTCTTTAAGTCCTTCTAAGGTTATAAAGGTTACTGTAAATGAAAATGAAAAATCAGCTTTGGTTATAGTGCCAGACTATCAGTTATCTCTTGCTATTGGTAAAGAAGGTCAAAATGCTAGACTTGCTGCTAAATTAACAGGATGGAAAATAGATATTAAAAGTGAGTCACAAGTAAAAGATATTAATAATTCAGAAGAATAGGAGGTATTATACAAATGAAACAAAAAAAGATACCCCTAAGGCAATGTGTTGGATGTATGACAGCAAAACCTAAAAAGGAATTAGTTAGAATTGTAAAATCAAAGGATGGAATAATTAGTTTAGATTCTACGGGTAAAGCTGCTGGACGAGGTGCGTATATTTGTAAAGATCAAGAATGTCTAAAGAAAGCGGAAAAGAAAAAAGCATTTAATAGATCTTTCCAGCAGGATGTAGAAAAAGAAGTTTATGAGCAATTAAGTGAGGAAATGAGCAAAATATGAATGATAAAATTTTATCCTTTCTTGGTCTTGCACAACGCTCGGGTAATTTAATAAGCGGAGAAGATACCTGTGAACGATTAATAAGAAGTAATAAAGTTCAATTAGTTTTGATTTCTGGTGATGCCTCATATAATACCCAGAAAAAGTTTAAAGATATGGCTAAAAATAAAAATATTAGATGTGTAATTTTAAGCAATAGGGAAGAGCTTTCTAAGGCAATAGGAAAAAGTAATAGAACTGTTTATGCCATCAAAGATAAAGGATTTGCCCATAAATTACATGAATTACTAGAAGAATACAAAGAAAGTCCAAATAAATCAGGGGGTGAAGGTAATTGTCAAAAATAAGAATTTATCAATTGGCTAAAGAATTAAATTTAACAAGTAAAGACCTTATTAATAAACTAAAGGAATTTGATATATCTGTAACAAACCATATGAGTACATTGGAAACAGAAGAAGTTGATATTTTAAAAGAGTATTTTTCACCGGAAAAATCAAAGGATAAAAAAACAAGCAGTGAAAAAAAACAAGATAAACCACAAAAAGAAATGAAAAAGTCAGTTAAAGAAGAAAAGAAAGTAGAAGATAAGGAAGTGAAATATAAGGAAGTGGAAGATAAAGAAATAGAGGATAAGGAAGTTGTTAAAATTGATGAGTCAATAACCGTTAAGAATTTTGCTGAAAAGTTAGGAAAAAATTCAGCTGAGGTTATAAAAAAGCTTATGGCTTTAGGTATATTTGCTAATATCAATCAAGAAATAGAATTTGAAACTGCTGAAGCAATTGCTATGGATTATGGTATATTGATAGAGAAAGAGGAGTCAAAAGAAACTATAGAAATAGAGTTGGAGCAAGAACCTGATAAGCCTGAAGACTTACAAAAAAGGCCACCTGTTATTACGGTAATGGGTCACGTAGATCATGGTAAAACTTCACTTTTAGATGCAATTAGAAAGACAAATTTTACATCAAAGGAAGCTGGGGGAATTACTCAACATATTGGAGCATCTGAGGTAGAAGTAAATGGTGAAAAAATAGCATTTTTAGATACTCCTGGGCATGAGGCTTTCACTTCAATGAGAGCAAGAGGGGCTAGTATAACTGATATTGCAATATTGGTTGTAGCTGCAGATGATGGAGTTATGCCTCAAACTATAGAAGCAATAAACCATGCTAAGGCAGCAGATATTCCAATTATAGTAGCTATTAACAAAATAGATAAACCAAATGTTAACCCTGATAAAGTAAAACAAGAGTTAGCAGATAATGGAGTCATAATAGAAGAATGGGGAGGGGACACTATTAGTGTTCCAGTTTCAGCAATAACTGGTGAAGGTATAGAAAACTTACTAGAAATGATATTGTTAGCATCTGAAATGCTTGAATTAAAGGCAAACCCTAATAGGTTAGCAACAGGTATTGTAATCGAGGCTAAGTTAGATAAAAGCAGAGGGCCAGTTTCTACTGTACTAATTCAAAATGGATCTTTAAAAGTTGGAGATGCAATTGTAGCTGGTGCAGCTTATGGTCGAGTTAGGGCAATGAATAATTATAAAGGACAGTCTATAAAAGAAGCAGGACCATCTACTGCTGTTGAAATACTAGGGTTAGATAATGTTCCTGAAGCTGGAGATATATTTAACACTGCAAAGGAAGATAAGATAGCAAGACAAATTGGAGAAAAGAGAAAGCAAAAACTAAGAGAAGAAAATCTAAACAGAACAGCAAAAGTATCTTTAGAAGATTTATTTAAGCATATTCAAGAAGGCGAAGTTAAGGAATTGAATATTATTGTAAAAGCTGATGTTCAAGGTTCTGTTGAAGCAGTAAGACAATCTTTATCAAAGCTTAGTAATGATGAAGTAAAGGTAAGAGTTATCCATGGTGGAGTAGGTACTATTACTGAATCTGATATAATGTTGGCATCTGCATCTAATGCAATAATTATAGGATTTAATGTAAGACCTTCATCAAATGTTACCAGCTTAGCTGAAAAGGAAACTGTAGATCTAAGAACATATAGAATAATCTATGAGGCAATTGCTGATGTAGAAGCTGCTATGACAGGTTTATTAGATCCTGAATATAAAGAAGTAGTATTAGGTAAAGTACAAATAAGAGCAACTTTTAAAGTTCCTGGAATAGGTACTATTGGAGGAGCGTATGTTCAAGAAGGAAAGGTTACACGAAATGCAAAAGTAAGACTTGTTAGAGATGGTATTGTTATCTTTGAAGGAGGTATTTCATCCTTAAAAAGATTTAAAGATGATGTTAAGGAAGTAAATACTGGCTATGAGTGTGGAATAGGGTTAGAGAACTTTAATGATATAAAAGAAGAAGATATTATTGAGCCTTATATTATTGAAGAAATAAAAAGAACTTAGATTAGAGAAAGAAAGGTGTTTTAACAATGGGATATCCAAGAACAGAAAGAATTGGAGAAGAAATTAAAAAGTTAGTTAGTAATTTAATAATGAATGAATTAAAAGATCCCAGAATATCACCATTAACAAGTATTATAGAGGTAGATGTTACTAGAGATTTGAGATATGCAAATATTTTTGTAAGTGTATATGGAAATGATGAGAATAAGAAAGACACCCTAGAAGCATTACAGCATTCTGCAGGTTTTGTTAGAAAAGAAATAGGAAAAAAGCTAAAGTTGAGGTACACACCTGAACCTTTATTTAAAATTGACCAGTCTATAGAGAATGGTATATATATATCAAGTTTATTAGGTAAAGTTAATTCAAAAGATGATAAAGCAAAGGATTCTTCAGATGAAAAATCAGAGTAATGTTTCTAAAGTTATTTTATCTGCAAATAATATACTAATACTGCCACATATTATGGCAGATGGTGATACACTAGGTTCTTCAGTTGCACTATATTTGGCTCTTAAAAAACTGGGGAAAAACCCTTGTATTCTTTTAGATGAAGATATACCAAATAACTTGAAATTCTTTATTCCAGAGGACAGTATAGCTCAAACATTTGATGAAAGCTCTCTAATTGATCTTGTAATATCAATTGATTGTAGTGATTTAGAAAGATTAGGTACAAGAAAAAAATATATATTAAACACACAAAATACTTTAAATATTGATCATCATAAAACAAATACTCAATTTGCAAAGGTAAATATTATAGATTCTAAGGCAGCTGCTACAGGAGAAATAATATATGAAGTAATTAAAACACTACAAGCTTCTATATCTAAAGAAATCGCCACAGCTTTGTATGTGGCTATTTCCACTGATACAGGAAGCTTTAAATATGATAATACCTCTCCTAAAACTCACTTAATATCAGCTGAATTATTAGAGTACGGAATTAATCTAAATCAAGTTAGTGTAGAACTATATCAAAATAAACCAGTATATAAGATGAAATTAATGATTGAGGCTTTAAAAACATTGGAATTTTATTGTGATGGAAAAGTAGGATTAATATCTATAACAAATGAAATGATGGATAAGGTTGGAGCTAATTCTACAGATTCTGATGGTTTAATTGAGCTAGCTAGAGATTTAGAAGGTGTTGAGGTAGGAATTCTTTTAAAGGAAATAAAAAAAGAAGAAATAAAGATAGGTTTAAGATCAAAATATAATATAGATGTAAGTAAAATAGCAATGATGTTTGATGGTGGGGGACATTCTAAGGCAGCAGGATGTACAATGTTTGAAAACATTGAAAATGCTAAGAAAAAAATAGTTGCAGAAATAAAAAACATTTTAAGGTGATAATATGGATGGAATTATAAATATTTTAAAGCCCCCTCACATGACATCTCATGATGTAGTATCTTATCTTAGAAGATTGTTAAAGCAAAAAAAAATTGGTCATACGGGTACACTAGATCCTATGGCAGCAGGAGTATTACCTATCTGTGTGGGAGAGGCAACTAAGGTAAGTCAATTTCTTATGGATAAAAGGAAAAAGTATCGTTGTGAGATGATTTTAGGGTTTAACACTGATACTCAAGATAGATGGGGACAAGTAATAAAAGAAAGAACTGTCAGCGTAACAGAGTCGGATATTTATAATGTTTTTAATGAATTTAAAGGTGAAATAAAACAAGTGCCACCTATGTATTCAGCTATTAAAGTAAA